>Ga0194047_10000190_pt1 | contig 41949 bp, 75 predicted proteins | sample JunL225m_MetaG_2_FD_160070 | JGI IMG/M metagenome (GOLD analysis project Ga0194047, IMG submission 160070) | Anoxic zone freshwater microbial communities from boreal shield lake in IISD Experimental Lakes Area, Ontario, Canada - Jun2016-L221-5m | ecosystem: Environmental > Aquatic > Freshwater... | reverse complement strand
GGTCCCCTCTGGGAAGAACGCATTGATGGTCGGACCCATGGGAGTTCCCACGGGCGTAACGCTAACGCTGCCAACAGGTTCGCGCCTTGTGGTGCTGTAAAGGAAATATATGAGCATGATTATTGACGGCACATCGGGGGCCACATTCCCCGATCTGAGTGTGCAGGCTAAGTCACAGACGGGGCCAGCGTTTAGTGCTTATAGCAAAACAGCGCAGAGTATCCCTACTTCAAGCTTTACCAAAATTCAATTCAATGTAGAAAACTTTGATACAGCTAATGCGTATGACTCTACTACCAATTACCGCTTTCAACCGCTAGTAGCTGGGTACTACCAACTCAATGCGTGTGTAGCTGGTGGCGGCGGGACAGTTGGTTATGTTCAGTGTTACTTTCAGAAGAATACAGTTACACAAATTGCTGCTGGTTCATCAGTACCAAATAACTCACTAGTTGGTGGAAAGGTCGCAGCCTCATGCCTTGTGTATCTTAATGGGTCTACCGACTATGTAGAGTTCACTCTGTGGCAAAACCAAGGAACAGCGATTAATCTACAAACAGCTGACGGGGACAACGTGTTCTCAGGTTTCCTAGCGAGGGCTGCATAAATGTCATTATCTTTAGACGGCACAAACGGCCTAACGTTTGACACTGGTGGGAGTCCTATAAATAACTTGTCCTCTGTGAACGGGGGTCAGTTGGCGGGGATGAGGAACAGAATCATCAATGGACGGTTTGATCATTGGCAGCGCGGTACTTCGCTTAGTTCGGGGCTTACGACTTACACCTATCTTGCAGATAGATTCTGCGTTTATGCCGCTGGTGCTGCGGTAACTGTAAGCAAAACTCCTTCTTTAAATCCAGTCACTGGATATGGGGTTGCCAATCTTAATGGAATCGGATTTGCTGGTGCGGTTGGCAATACGTTCGTTGATTTAACCCAGCGCATTGAAGCGGCTGAGGTTAACGCAGGGCTTCGCGGTACTGTGACATTCTCGGCTTGGGTGTATCAGAACACAGGCTCCAGCATGACGCCTTTAATGTTGTTTGGATGCCCATCGGCTACCGACAACTATACCGGATCAACGCAGTATGGAAGCGTGTCTATTTCCGCTGTTTCAAGTGGAGTTTGGACGAAAATTTCAGCAACTGTTGACACTTCTGGATACGCTGAAATTTCCAAAGGTTTGTACGCTACAATTCGTTTCCCCAATCTCACTACTGGCAATGTCTATTGCACATTAGTACAACTCGAAGTCGGCTCCGTAGCAACACCATTCGAGCAGCGTCCGATTGGGTTGGAACAAAGTCTTTGCAGGCGTTACACACGCAAGCAAGTTGTCCCCGTAAACAATGCAACTGATGTGTTTACGTTCATGCCAATTGACATGCGCGTTACACCCACTTCTATCACTGGTGGTGGGGCAGGCTTTACAACTACTGGCACCACAGCGGATTCACTGATCTGCTACCAAACCACGCGCGGCAACCAAACACTTTTACTTGAGGCTGAACTATAAATGCCAACTACAACTTTACAAGCAGCCCCGCAGAATAGATACGTGTATGTCTACAAACTTCCTGATGGAGCGCCTTACTATGTTGGTAAAGGCACTGGTCCTCGCATGAGGGACCATATCCGCAACGCTAAGAAAATGCATCAGCTTGCCAAGACTTTTGTTGTAAAGGTTACAAGAGGTCTTTTAGCCAAGGGACAAGAGCCAATCATTGAGAAGTTGATTACTAATATTGATGATGAATTCGCACTATTGGTTGAGCAAGAATTTATCAGCAAATATGGACGCAGAGATATTGGCACTGGAATCCTGACCAACTGCACTGATGGTGGTGACGCTATCCTGAATATGAGCCCTGAGACTAGGGCAAAAATAGTAGCTAACCTTAAAGTGGTTGGTGGCGACTACCATTTCCCAAAAGGCATGACTCCGCATAACAAGGGTATGCCTATGTCTGATGAACAAAAAGCAAAGGTTAGCGCTGCAACCCGTGGCAGAAAAGCATCTCCAGAAACCATCATCAAGATGAAAGCATGGCAGTCTGCCAACAATCGTCGACGTGGCGTAGTGATGTCAGAAGAGACAAAGCAAAGAATTTCTGCATCAAAAAAGGGAACCGTTGCGTACTGGTCTATGGGACCAATGTCCGAAGAGCGCAAAGCCAAGATGAAGGCGACTATGGAATTGCAGTCATGGACTTGCCCACACTGTATGACACAGGGCAAAAATAAAGGTACTGCAAACCGATGGCATTTTAGTAACTGTAAATCTCTAGGAGTACCAGCATGAGCGTCACGGTATTACAAGCAGCAAACGCCACTAACGGCGCATCGCTAACTTCCGGCAATGATGGGACGTTTGTCCTGTCGGTTGGTCCTGCGGGTTCGCCAGTCACGGCGATGAGCATTGATGCGTCGGGGAACATGACGATACCGGCTCCAGTGATACCTACTCCTACGGGAATAACCTCAATCAACGGAGGCCAACTAGCAGGCTTGCGCAATCGAATCATCAATGGTGGTATGCAGATTGCACAACGCGCCGCCGTGTTGCCCTCTGCGGCCTATCAGTACGGGCAAGTAGACCGTCACATGATCGCCATCGTCGGGGGAACTGGATTTGCAGGATCAATAACCCAGTGGACGGGTTTAGCTGGCGTCGCTAGCGGCTATGCGTGCGGCGTGAACGCATCATGGACTGCGGGTAATTTCAACCTGCAACACCGTATTGAAGCGGTAAACTGCATTGACTTAAATAGCAAGACTATCACCATATCTTGCAAAGCGTACCAAAACACTGGCGGCGCTCGTAACTTCAAGATCAGTCTTGTAAAGGCTAACTCGGTTGACAACCACGGTGCACAAACTTCGCTGTTTACATCTGGTGCTACGTCAGTTCCTAGTGGGGTTACTACGCCGCTTAGTTATACGGTAACACTTGGAGCATCCGACGCAAGCAACGGAATTGCCGTATATGTTTTGGATTCGGATGCAGCAAATACAGTGGTTTCAAAGCTGTATTTAATTGGCGAATTGCAGATCGAAGTCGGCTCCGTAGCAACAACATTCGAGCAGCGTCCTATTGGATTGGAACTGGCGCTGTGTCAGCGTTATCTACCTTCTTGGCAAATAGCTGCGGGTTATGAATTCACAGGCCAGTGCTTTAGCGCAACTTCTGCACAGGTATTTTTGCCTTATCCGGTAACGCCTAGAGTTGCTGCAACAGGTATTTCAAGCAGTCAATCCGTGCAGTGCACAACGGCAGCAGGGTCGCTAACTGGCACTGGTGCGATTACGTTTGCAAGCGCTGGTTTATCGGGTGTAACTGTTTCCCCTACAAGCCCGTCAACGCTAGTTGCAGGCAACGCAACATGCCTTATTGCAACCACTACCCCTTCAACAGTCCTTGCAACAGGATGTGAGCTATGACCTACAAATTTACAGACACCACAAATCTGGTTGTTTCTGACGATAACGGTTGGAGTGGATTGGTAACCGTACCGGAAGTGCAGGATTGGATAGCTCAAGGCAACACGCCAGAGCCTGCTGACATTCCTGATCCAAAAGAAGCAATCAAAGCGCAAATAGCCTCATTGGAGCAAGCGCAACTGATGCCCCGAGCTACACGCGAATTCATGCTTTTGTTTGTGGAGACAAACAACCTGACAGCAATGCCGGGGTATGCTCCTCTCAAGGCATTTGATGATCAGATCAAAGCATTGCGGGACCAACTAGCATGACTGAGTTGCTTTGTCTTTTACTAAAGCCTGCACTATATGCAGTGAGCGACCCGCGCAAGTATTGGTATCTCATTCCGTTTGCTGTGGCGGGCTGGGTAGTTGATTGCATCCTATGTCACACCGCATGGGCCATTGCTTTTGGCTGGCCTAAAGATGGTGAAGTGACTATCTCCGACACGCTTGAACGTCTATGTGTTGACTTCAAACACCCTGACCATAAGTTATTTCTTGAGATAGCTAGGAAGATCAATCGAGTAGACCCACTGGGCAAACATATTAAGGCGGCACGTTTCGATGCATGACTCATATGAAAGTGATTTCGCAATCCTTAGCGGGGAATTCAGTGATCGACGTAGGGATTCACCTATGCCGGTTATTTTGGAGTTGCTTAGGCGTGTACATGAATCCCAGAAGGATTTAGATGCACGGTTGACAGTTCACATGAGTGAGGAAACGGATGAACTTGCACAAGCTGTTGCCAAGCTGATGGCAGAAGCATTCCCAGAGTCTGATCCATCAGGGCATAGGCTGCATCATGAGCTGGTTATCAAGCAAGCAGAGGAGAAGGCAAAGTTCTGGCAGGAGATGAGAATAGCTGCGGCTAAGTGGGCAGGTCTTGGACTTCTGGCGTTCTTGGCTAGTGCTGTTTTTGTGGCAATCAAAACAAAGTTGGGGCTACCATGAAACTTCAAGTCATACGTAACTGTGGTGCTACATGCACTATGGGCAAGCTGTTTGTTAACGGTGTGTTCGAGTGCTACACGCTTGAAGATGTGGTACGTCCCAATGGCGAAAAGGTGGCCGGAGATACTGCAATTCCATACGGAGAATACGATGTTGTCATTACTTTTAGTAATCGCTTTCAGCGCGATATGCCTTTGCTTATTGGTGTCCCCAACTTCAGCGGCATCCGAATCCACCCGGGAAACACTACAGAAGACACCCACGGATGTTTACTTGTTGGACAGAGTAGAGACTCAACCGCAGTCCATAACAGCAGACTCGCATACGACTCACTTTACCCAAAGATTCGGGATGCCATCACACGAGGTGAAACGGTCATGATAGAGTATGTATGAACGGTATTGACCTTGATGTAATTGATCCGTATAACCCTTTGTTGGTCAAGAGTCAGAGCATTGCTTTATGCATGGTCAGAGATAAGTACGAGAGGTATGTGGCAAAAGGTAGGCCACTTGAGGCTCAAGGTTGCAAACAGGCTTTGAGAATCATGTGGCAGTGTTTCATGGAATACAAAGACGTAGATACAGGATGGGGCGAACTATGAACGATTTTTTGATGAACTTGGCACCTACTATAGCCTCTGCACTTCTAGGTCCTCTAGGCGGCATAGCCGTAGCTGGATTAGGTAAGATCTTTGGTATCGATGGGGCTACTCAGAAAGATATCACAAAAGCCATTGCTGATGGCAAGATTACTCCGGATCAACTAGCTGAGATCCGTAAGCTTGAGATGGAATTCAAGCAACATGAACAGGATCTAGGGTTCAAGTATTCAGAGTTGGAGTTTAAAGATACTGATTCTGCAAGACAAATGCAAATTAGTGTCAAATCTAATGTGCCTCCATTGTTAGCAACTGTAGTCACTTTGGGATTTTTTGGGATTCTTGGATTGATGATATTTGATAAATCGCTAGTGCCAAGTGAGCCATTATTGGTTATGCTGGGTTCATTAGGTACTGCATGGACCATGATCATTGGATTTTATTTTGGATCAAGTCATGGAAGTCAGGCTAAAGATCAACTATTGGCACAAGCAACACCAAAATGACAGCTAAACTACGAACACCTTTTGCAGGAATGTCGTGGTGTCCAGACGTTCCTTCGAATGCACTTGCACCAAACGAATACAACAATGGCTTGAATGTTGAGGCAGATGTTCGCGGTATCAAAAAGGTAGATGGTGAAAGTGCAATTCTTTCTGTAGTCCCCGGCAATATCATTTTTGTTGACTCAGGATTTAGAAGTCAAACCAGCTTTGTCTATATCGTCGCCACCAGAGAAGGTATCTGGTGGATGATTACCTCTGCTGGTATTACAAACATTACTCCCGGTGTAGGAGCAAATCCTGCAATTACTTTAGCTGGATACAACGATGATTTGAACATCACTACCTCATGGGTAGGGACTGTGTTCTTTATAAATGATACATTGAATAACCCAATGTACTTTCTACCTACGGCAACAGAGATAACAATTACTGCCGATGCCCAATGGAACTACGAACCTTCAGTGACCAAGGTAACAGCAGGGTTTGTCCGAAACTTTTGTTCTCCCAATGTCGGAAATATCAATATTGCTGCCAACCTTACAAAAATCATAGGTGGTATTAGCTACAACTATCCTACTACAGTTCGTTGGTCACAGGCATTTGCTAACACTGGAATCCCAGGTACATGGCAACCAACTTTATCAAACGTTGCGAATGAACAAGAAGTTCCATTGAGAGGACCAATCATTGATGGTTTCTTTTTAGGTACGAACTTCTTTATGTGTTCCTACTGGGATACGGCTGTTTTATCTCCATTGGCGTATCAAAACACAACGGCTCCTGTCTTTGGAGTGAGGTTGTTTAACACTGGTAGAGGATTATTCAATAACAATTGCTGGTGCAATACTGACACCAATGTTTATGGTATTGATTCCAGAGATATCTGGACTTTTGATGGATCCAATTTTAGTTCTCTTGCCAATCAAAAGGTCAGGAAATACTTTTACAGCAATCTGAATCCTTTGTATTCTGGCAGGACGTTCATTGTGAACAATACCCAAGAGTACAAGATTGAAATTTACTTTGCTGATTTAAACAGTACGGGTTGGTGCAACAAAATGCTTTCTTGGAGGTATGACATCAATGTATGGAATCCACCTAGAGATGTTCAGAATGCTTGTGCAGCCACTGAATCACCTGTTTACCAATCTGGGGCTTTCAATCTTGCTTCCAGAACTATTTCTTACGCCAAAGGTGCCAATGCAGGATCTCAGTTGGTACAGATGGGATCTGGAACCTCTTTTAGCGGGAATGCTATTCCTACTCTATTTGAGCGAAACAACATGATGTTCTTGGATGAACAAGGGGTTCCTGTGCCTTACAGTTCATCAGTGTATGTTCACCGTGTATTGCCTGAAGTGACCGGCACTGGTGGAACTTTAAATGTCACTGTGGGTAGTGCTAATTCTGTTGCGCAATCTCCTTCTTATGGGCAAACAGCTACTGTTTCTGTTATAACTGATACTCCTTGGGTCACGACACAGCAAAATAAAGGTCGTACTGTATCCGTCAAGATTGAATCGAATGATGCGACTAATTCATGGAATCTAACGGCTTTGAATTGGCAAACAGATGTTGTTGAGGATGCATTCTGATGGACTTCAACCTTATTGCGAACGCTTCAGGAGAGGAGATAACTTCTGCGGTTAACTATCTGTTGGCTAACATCAATACAGGATTGAACACGACCAGTTCAGGTCAGGTCGTATCTGGTGGGAATGTTGTAGGGTACGTCTACAAGTACTTGTGGGTTAAGTATGCAACGTCCTATGATGGATCTGTTGGGTTCAGCAATGTACCCACTAATGCTACATATTTTGGGTTGCACAATTCAAATAGTAGTACAGAGTCTACGAACCCTGCTGACTATGTCTGGTCCACTGTTTCTGGTGGATTTGGAGTTACCAAGTTTCTGTATTACCTAACCACAGGTGGAAGACAGATTCAGTTTGCTGTTGCGACTGCTACACCAAACACAGGATGGTTGGTTGATTCAGGAAGTGCGATAGATTTGGATGTCACTTCCTCAACAAACGCTGTCGCTAATTTTGCAGTAGTACGTTCTACGACAAGTTCTACATTTCCTTCAGATGCAGAATGTATTGCGGCTATTGGAAGAACACCAAGAGCATTGGATATTTGCACTGTCAATTACAACAGTGGGTTGCAATCTGCTGTGTACAAGTTTGATGGAACGAATTGGATTACGTATACCAAATACGTTACTGTAGAACAATTGTTTGTTGGAGCGACACCACCTATCATATCTGGAATTACTATTCAAGCAGGAACCGCTGGAGCTTTAGTGAATCCTGATGGAACTTTTGCATTTGGTAATAGTACTGCTAATGTTGTAAATACAGGATCTAACATTATTATTAATGGATTTGCTAGTTCTGGTGGATTTTCCAATAGAGATGGCGATGATGTTAGTACATATATTTATTCACACAATAGAATTCCACCTCCACTTAATACCACATGGTACACAGTGACTCCAACATCCACTTATGTTGTACCAAGTGCCAATATTTCCACGCCGTATCCATTAAAAGGTATTTTGCTGGCATCTGCTAATGGATTATTAACCATTGGTACTACTGCCGTGGTAGCTTTTAATGCAGTATATGGAATGATGCAACTTTGTGCAAGAAAAGTTGGCACATCGACATGGTATGCGGCAACTTATGCTGATTCTCAAGCAAGATCTGGGATCCAAAGCTCTTACTATGGTGCGACTAATCTTATTGTAGGTGGATCTTCATATTACGTTTCCAACGTGCCTATTAATACTGTTAGAAATGTCAGAATTGAAGATGTTGTGGATAATTTAACAAGTACTTGGGGGCAAACATTTACAAATTCTGATTCTTTAGAATTTAATTGGGTAATGTCTTTATTAACTACATTTGGTGGTACTGGTGGTTTAAATGTTATTGGTGCAGCTTATACCTTGCCATTAGCTTCATATCAGGGTAATTCCAATATGATGGTCTTGAAACTTTAAGGAATATCATGGGATCAATGTCAAGCGTAGCACCGTCACCCACTACAGGTGGAAAGACAGCACAACCCTCTATGGGACAACCTAATCAGTATGCTCAAGGTGGAGATATGTCTCCTAGCCCCCAACCAATTCCTACGGCATCTGCACCACAGCACAATCCTGCCCAATCAAACTTTAATTCTATGATGCAACCATCATGGGATAATGCCCAAGTTGGGCAACAAAATCCTTTTGGTAAAGGAAGCGGTGGAGGAAAAGGATTTTCATCTTCACAATCTGGTGGTCAGCCATCAGGTAAAGGAGCGTAGACATGGGCGGCGGTAAATCATCAGGTAATTCGACCACTACTGTTCAGGAATCTCCTGAACAGAGAGCGGCGTTAAAAGCTCAGACAGACTTTCTGACGGGGACGGCATTTCCTGCTTATCAAAGTACGATTGGCGGAGCTAAGAACGTCTATAACAACGCTTCTGGAGCTACTAACGCTGCGGCAAACACTGCAATGAATGTTGCTAGTCAAACAGGTGCTTTGAATCAAGGCATGGGGACTGTCAATTCTTTGACGGGTGCTGCTGGACTTCAATCCTTGTTTGACCCAAATTATGAACAAGGGCAAGTTGATGCAGCACTTCAGGCTGGTCGTGAGTCTGCTCGTGAGTCACAAGCCGGTCAAAATGCGATGTATGGTGGGGCAGGAGGGCTTGGAAGCTCTCGAATGGCACTAGCTGATAGCAACCTAGCCTCACTCAACGCGCAGCGTCAGGCAACGGCTGCAGCGGGTGCAAGAGCGGGTGTTCAAGCTAACAAGGCTTCTGCAGCGGGTGCTTTGTTAAATGCGGGATCCAGCCAACTTGGAGCGGCTAATCAATCTGCTGCCTCACGCATTAATTATGCGTCTGCCCCTCAGGATTTGTACTCAAAGTATGCTTCTGTAGTCTTTGGTGTTCCGCAAGGAAATACGACTCCCAACTTTGCTGGCACTCAGGGTTCTACTAATTCTGGTGGTAGCTCGAGCAAGGGCTTCAAGCTTTAAGGATTGATCATGGCAGGATTTACTAATCTAGGATTGGGTGAACTAGGAAATGAAAACAACTATCAGAGTGCTTCTGATGGTGGTTTGGGTAAGTTTGCAGTTGCCTATGGTATGGATAAATCTGGTTTGGCAACGTTTATGAATAAAAATGCTCCAGAAGGCTATGAATTCTCTGGTGGCAAGTTGCAAAAGATACCCAATGCAGTACCTCCAATTGCGGCTCCTGCAATGGTTCAGCCTACAATGCCTTCTGTTGGTCAACCTGATGACATTGATCCTCGTGCAAAAGCCACTTTAGGCATGGTAGAACAGCATCCTATGGATACACAATTCTCTCAAGCAAGTGCGCCACAGTCTAATTCTCCTGTTCCACCGCCTTCAGATTACTCTCAAGGCCCAGGTTTGATTTCAACTCTCATGTTAATGTTTGGATAAATATGGCTGATCCTATTATTCCTCCATCAACACCAGATCAAGGTGTACAACCTGCTGTTCCTCCTGTTAGCAGCTCTATTCAACAACCAACTGCGGTTGCCATTCCTGGTACTGACCCAATTTCGCAAGAGTACTCTGATAAAGTAAGTCAAAGAAATATTCCTGATTTAGTATCGTTTGCCCAACGTAATATTGGTACTCCCGCTGGAGATGCTGCTAGTCATGCGTTAGATACCATTGTTCCTGCGCAACAAGAATTTGATAAAGTTATTGTTCAACCTTTGTCCAGTGCTAAAACTCCGCAAGAACAACATATTAAAGCGGCTGAGATTTACAAAACCGTAGCTGATGCGCCGCAATGGGGGACAGCCTTAATTCGTTACTTAATGGGTGACAAACAAGGTGCTGCAAATTTGGTGACAGGTGGTAGTCCTGTGACAACGACAACGTATGACCTCAATGGTAAAGGTATCAAAACTATTGCCAATGCCTTGGGTGAAACACTTTCCCGCACTGATATGGAAGATGGTCATTCAGTGAGTGATTCTGAATTCAGTAAACGGGGTGGTACATATAATTCTGTGGCAGAAACTTTGCGTGGAAAAAATGCTGCTGCGATATCTGCTTCCAATGTTGATGACCTTACAAAAGGCAATATAGCTTTTGGGAAATTTGCTGCTGCAAATAGCGGTCAATCAGCACAACGTAGTTTGCTGGATCAAGATCTCGCACAAATCAAAAAGTACGATCCCAATGCCAATATTCTCTCTAATGCTTTAGAAATAATTACCAAGACTTATGGAGCAGCATCTACTGCACGTAAATCTAAAAGTGATACTGGGCAGACCAATAATAGTACTGGTACTTCTGACAAGACTTCTTCAGGCTTAAAAGCTGGTGGTGGTGTTGGTGCTGGTGCGGAATCTAGCAGTGGTTCTGGTTTGGGTATCAGTGGGAATACTGGGAATGAATCTGGTAAAAACACTGCGTATTCTGAAAACAAAATTGGTACTACTTCTAGTGGTAATGAAAACGAAAATCGCAATAGTGTTCAAACAGCACGTAATGAAATTATTAAAGCTGCTACTGCCAAAGGCATGCCTAAAGGTGATTTAGACCGTTACTTAAACATTTTTGACAATTACGCTTCTATTGAAGCTAACAATAAAGTCTTGCGCGAATCAAATAATGTTCCAAGTTTTATTACTATTCCTAGCGATAACCAAGCAAGTAATGGTATTACTGCCTTGCAAGTTAAAAACGAACATTACAAATTGAATGATGCTCTTACTGCAGGTTATCAACGGTTTTATGATGAACAGATGAAGAATCACGGTGATCCTACTGATGTCCCATCTAGCGCACAATTGCAAGCTGCATATTCCAGAACGCCTGAGTTCAAATCTTTGCAGCAAAACTATTTAAAAACTGTTTCTGGCTTGTTTAAGCAAGATGATCAGGCTCCTGTTCAAAAGCCAGTTGCGGATATCCCACCAGCAGTGTCGAAACCATCTGGGCCATCAGGAAGTGTCCCTCCCTCACATAGGTCTGTGACACCACCTAAGGCTAAAAAATCTGTTGCTGAGTATTTTGGGAGCTAATGATGACTGAAGCAGAGTTCGATAAAAAAGCACAACAGGCATTAGCTGATGGCTACTCCGCAGAGGAGATTGCCAAGCACAAAGCCACAATGAAATTTGACACACCACCTCCTCCAGTGTCAATTGATAGCCCAACAATGGCTTTGGCGAAACAACAGGCCAACGAACATTTTGATGCTGCAAAAAAAGCGCAGACAACAAATATTGCTGGGTACGATGTTCCTAATTCATTAGCTCTTCCTGTAGCTGCTGCGGCGGTTACGGGTGCTGCCGCATATGGCCTAAAGAAACTGATGCAACCAGCACCAACTTTAGGAGTTGATGAACAGATCAAACAGGAAACCTTGCGGAAAATGCGTTTGGAAAATGATGCCAATGACCCATCACATCCTAATTACGCTAAAGCACCTAAGCCTGTAGAAACACCACAAACTCCAGTGACACCTGATGTACCAAAGGATGTTGCATCTGTGAATGTTCCTGAACAACCAGCACAAGCTGACTTACAGGCTAAGATTGCAAGCATTAAATCTTCTATGGAGGGATCAGCATCTCCTCCTCCAGAAGTCAGTCCTACAGCAGCGCCAGAGGCTCCCAATGCACCAGTTGTAACGGATCCTCCGGTAGAGTTGCAATCAACCGTTTCTAAAGTGGTCGATACACCAACTGCACCTTTAACCACCACCAATTCGCCAAATACAGTAGTAACGCAAAATGCCACTGGTGCCACGACTATTGAACCTGCACCACCACCAGAGCCAGAACTGAAAACTCCTGCTGCAAAAGCCCAACGCCAAAAGCTGACCTATAAAGCTGATGATGCTACGACAGCCAAGCTGATGTTAAAAGAAGGAACGACCTTTCTTCCTGGTTATGGCCCCGGTGATAACCACATCTTTAACACTTATGGCAATGAAGGTCGTAAAGCAGTTATCAAAGACTTCAACAATGGGGTTCCTGTTGGAAGTTATGAAAATGCACAAAATCTTGAAAAGCAGTTACAAGCTTCAAAGGTTGGCCCAGCAATTCCAAAAGACATCCGTACAGAGCGCGGTATTCCTCCATCAGGATTTGGCAACTTTGGAAAGCTAGGAACAGCATTGAAAGTTGGTGGTATTGCTGGCCTCGGTTTAGCTGTAGCGGATCTTGCCAATGCTAAAACTACTGGAGAACGTGCCAATGTCGTTGGGAACACTGCTATGGGTGTTATGCCGCCAGCAGCACAGGCTTTGATGTTTTCCAAAGATGCTGGAGAGTCTCCAAGTGTGTTGAAAGCGTATCAACGCTTCTTGATGACGCCAGAGCAAAAGAAAATCGAAGATAAGATTGAAATGAACCGTTATATTGCCAAACGTGTTGGGCAACAAGGTTAACGCTTAGTCGCTTTATTAGTTTTAGGATCGTACTTGAAGTGTGAGACAGGTAAGCCTGTTTCCCTTGAAGCACGGTCCTTTGCTCTTTCAGCAGCAGTCATGGCATTGCGTTTAGCACCTTCAGGTGTCCACTTTTGATCAGGAGTCATATGTCCTCTTTCTATGAGAATTTTGATTGCCTGATCTCGGTCACCTACCTGTGCTGTGAGACGATCCAACAACATCCCCGCCCCCATGAACTGCTGTGATTTCATTTGAGTTTAAATTCCTTGTTCTTTGCAAACACTGATTCAACCAAGTGTTCCTTCCCATCACATTTTGCAGTAATGGCAGTTTCCATCTCAATCAATTTTTCAATGTAATGCTTGGCTTTTCGGAGGTCTTCTACCCCTCCTTTACTCTTGTATCGCATGATGTACTTAAGAGCATTGCCATCAAAAAATCCTAGCCCATTCTTTTCAATAACTTCCCAAGGTTGTATTTCCAGATCCACGTAATGTGTACCTGCAATTTGAACTTTATCTGCGGTCATTGCAATCCTTAAAGGTGGGGATGGGCGTTAGCCGAAACAGGAGCGACCTGCTTACAACATCCCCGTTATTTAATTAAAACGGCACATCAAAATCATCGTTTTTACTCTTGCGAGTAGGAGCAGATGATTGACGAGGTTGTTCTTCTTTAGGCTTGATGGACAGACTAAGGTAAGGTTTCCCTTCTTTGTCTTTTTTCATCCAGCCAGAAATCCAGTAGTCCACACCTTCAACGTCCAGAGATCCTGTTCGGTCAGGATGTGTATCTGACTTTCTGTTGGTGTTGATAAAGATAGCACCAGAATTTGTTTTGTCGTATGTTTGAGCCATTTATATCTCTCCTGCTTTGCGGATTGCGGTTTTGATGTTTGATGCAAGATGACGGTCAACAAAGATACGTGCATCCGCATCCAAGTTCTGTTCACGCAACATGGTTAGTGCGTTAATAGCCTTTCCAGCCTCTACCAACTCTGTAGCAGACGCTGCAAGGTCTAGTAGGTACTCTTTGTCCTCTTTTGGAAGATCGTCTCCTATACCGTCCATTGCTGCTAGTTTGGGAGCAGGGGTTTCTTTTTCTTCTTTGGGTACAAATTTTTCATAGGGGGATGGCAAATCTTCACCGCTATAAATATACAAACCAAGACCATGTAAGCTGAGTGCTTTGGTCATACAACGCATGATTGCTGTATTGACTTGGAAAGCATCAGGATCAGGTACTGCTTTATTACGATGGTCCATTACTGGTAATTGGCAAGTCATTGCTTTGCCAAAGATGGTCACGGTAACCCATACCATACAAGTGCCATTGATAGACATGTATGGCACTGTACGACGAGCACCATTCGCACCATGTTCCTCATAGGTTTCTACCTTGTATGTAGCTGTAGGATCAGCCCTAAGTGCGTAATCCCATGCCCATGCCCATGATAGGTAAGACAGGTTTACTTTTTTCTCAACGTGTGCGTTTACGTTTGTTGCAAGTAATTTTTCAATGCTCATGTCAACTCCAATTGTTCAATTAAATTTTCTTTAGCCTTTTCTTCCGTTGGACCATATCCAATATAGTCTCCTGATTCATATCCTTCTAAAGTTGCAGCCCAATCATAGTTACGGTTGGGAATTGGAGGATAAACCCATTCAGTATTTATTTTGTATTCCATACAGTCACCAATGATTCTTTAAATGAGTCAAGCAAATATCCTTCTTCCATTGCTTCTACAAGATTGTCATCAGTGATGAAACGGTCACCGCCACAATTCTCTTCAATGTAGGTCGCATAGAGATGGTCCAGTTCCATATCTTCAAATGCCTTATCAAATTCATTTTCAGTCATTATCAATTCCAATCGTATTTTCTTTACGTTTCTCAGTGATCCAGAATCCAGAAGAAGATATCAACATCCCAATATCTTCCATTTCTTCTGTTGTCATACACCGACGATCAACTCCATGTTGACCATGACGGTGCTTGTCGAAAGCAAAAGTACTGTTGAAGTATTTTTTGCAACCTTGACACTGGTTACGATCCCCTCCTAGTTTCATTTCACCACCTGATGCAGGTAGCCATCGAAATAAGAAATACTATCGTCAGCAGCGTGTTTTCCAAGTATGTCTTTTTCTGCAAGTGCCATGTGATACTCGCGGAAGTGCATTTGAGCTTCATATTCAATGGCATCGATTTGAGCGGCTGAGAGATATGTTGAGATATCCACAGGCCCATCTTCCGAGTAAATGAGGACATACAGGTATTTAAACTTTCCATCTTGGTCAATATCATATTCAACATCTACATCACGACTAATAACGCCAGTGACAGTACTAAATTTGTGCATTTTGTTTCTCAATCAATTTAATAATTTCATAAATTTCAGGATGGACCAGATCAATTAAAGGTACTTTGGTCGTTGCTGCCACGCTTTTAACGTGCTTGATTGGCATGTACCCTTGCTTAACCCAGTTAGCCATCAGTTGTTGGCAACCACCTAGCATGACTGCCATCTTCTTTTGACCACCAAACTCATCAATGACTGCTTTAATTGCTTCTCTAGACATTCAAGTCTCCTTTAACATGGAAAACCAACAGATTTAATATGCTTAAGTCCACCATTGCGAACCCAGACTGTTTGCGGGACATAAGTCGTTACGGTGTACTTGGGTTCATACTTAACAACCTTTGCCTCTTCCAACGCCACAGCTTTAGTAAAAGCTGCAACTTTGTTCCTTAATTCACGTTTATGAGCAGCAGAGCAAGCATTGCAGGTATGTTCATACTTTCCCTGCCCTTTCTTACGCATCAAAGCCAAAGGCTTGATTTCATTGCACTTACGGCAAGTCATAGTTTCAGTTTGCATCAGGAATTTACTTTGCTTCTTTGAGTTGTTTAGTGATGGCTTCGCAGGAGGACTGGATGTACATCAAGTTCATAACGATTTGATGTTTTTCTGCGTATGTCAGTGCGTCTTGGATCATCAAGCTTCCAATAGCTTGCATGTGCCCTTCCATTTGACCGTACCACAATGTATTGCAGCGGGAATTTTCGTAGTTCATATTCAATCCAATTCTTTACTATAAATCAATTTCAAATAACCAAGAATTCTCTTGGCCCCATCTTGACCGTACCACTTGGCAGCGTACTGGCATTGTTTGTTTGCCAGCATCCTGTCCTTAGTGAAACAGTAGGTGATGTAGATCTCTCTGGCCTGTGCCATCTCTAAGATTTCCGTATCACCTGAACGTAGTATAGTCGAATTACTACTTTTTTTACTAGGGAAAACCCTAAGTTCTGAAAATATTTTCATGACCACTGTTCTGCCATCTGATCAGCTATGAACTGGTAAGTCCGACTTCTTGCTTTCCATCTATCAACACCTGGGGCCATGAAGTGAACCACCGCTTTGCGTTCTTCAGGTGCAGCCTCAGAGAAGAGATCACCACCATTTACATGGGTTGGAACCAATGGAAGTAGGTTCTTCAGCCATAGACAAGTGGCTTTCACTTCTGGGTGACCAAACATCCACGGTTGCAAGACTTGGTTGTACTTTCCTATGTGGTCCATTGCCATCCCATGTGGTTGACTGTTCTCAAGGCAAATCTTTTCTATTGGAGCGTTTTGCAGTGTCTTAAAGAAGTCGATTCCTTCAAGAAAATCATTCATACGGTTAGGGTACTGAGGATGTCTACGACGCTCTTCAGCAGGCAAATCGGTATCGTCTGGGTGGTACATCCACCTTATGCCTGATAGCGTGTTGTAGGTGCAATACGGGTGTCCTATCATCATGTCCCAGCCGTCATACAGGATGTCTCTTACATCACCTTGGTAATGCGGTCCTTCTACTTCAGTTGGTAGTAGATCACAAGACATTACTTTGTGCCCTTTTTTCAGAAATGCATCCCGAACACGACCACTGTATTCACAAGCAATCAAAATTTTTAGTGAGGCCATTTGTTCCAGAACTCCAGAGGTCATTGCCCTGCCCTAGAAATTTTGTGACGTTCACCAAGGTAGTCAACTAACTTTCTAGATGCTGATCGTTCCATTGTCTTTCCATTGAAGTCTTTACGGCAATCTCTACCAGTGATCCTGTAGACCTTCCATCCGATTGCGCTCAAGATGTCATCACGCCTTTTGTCTTTTTCTTTGTCAACATGGAAATCACGCCCATCACACTCAACTGCAACTTTTGCGACAGGGTTTGCAAAATCAACAAAAAACCTGTCAACAGGATACTGTGGGTATAGAACAATGTCAGCTATGCGTACATCCTGCCAAAACCATGCTTCAATCTGAGTCATAGTGGTGAATTGTTCCCACTCATACGGATGGATTCCCCATTCATTTCTACCAGCCGACATGATGTTGAATTCCACGCTTTTGTAAAACGTCTTCAATGCTTCCCATTTGTTAGTAGACATGAGGCCAACTCCACATTTGTAGAGGTTTCAGACTGATATCACCTTGATACTGTTGTGAATCACGGTGAAACCAAAGCTTTATCGTAGGTTCACCTTCTCCGCTACCATCATAGTTCCGTTGTTTCCTGCAAAGAAGGTAGTTGTCAGGTTCATTTGCAAACTTGGAAAACTTACCCGCATTACGGATGTCATCCTCTTTTGCTTTGTTTCTCCATACCAGCATCACGTTATCAACCTGATCCGTTATCGCACCAGACCCTTTGTTGTCGTGTTTGTCAGGCAGTGCATTTTCGTTCTGCGGCTTCTTCAGATGGTGGACAAGATGGATATGGACATCGTAGTCCCGTGCAATCGCAGTCAGCTCGTTGACAAAAGCTTTCTGACCGTTGTAGTCATCCTCTGTCTCCATGCACTTGGCGAGGTTGTCAATGAATACGTTAGTGATACCCAAATCTTTCACGCAGTAGCGAGACATGGCTGAAACCATACGATGATCAGCAGTACCCATCTGGTCATACAACCAAAGCTTCTTATCAGTCCATTGCCCAAACTGGTCATAGAGCGTATCCAATGCTGCCAAACCTTCTTCACCTTGGAACTCTGGGTTGAACGGGTTCATACCAACCCACATACGTGCCATACGTTGAAGTGTGACGTAAGGTTTCATTTCAAAGGAAGCAATACAGACTTTCTCGCCTTGTGCCATCAGTGAAATAGCAACCTCTGTCACCAGGAGAGACTTACCATGTCCATTCTGCCCAGACCACAAAGTCACTTCGCCTTTACGAAAAGCAAAGTTCTCATGGGTTTTCTCCCAAGGAAGCAAGTTCTGTTTTACAAGCTTCTTCAGTCTCAAAGAGTTCTTTAGTTGACCAATGTAAGCACTGGAACCCTTTACCTTTGTCTTTTCTTCAGTCTCTTTCATGTACTGAGAGAAATCCATTGTGTCATCAATTATCTGTGCCATATCTCACCTTCAATCGTTGTAAAAGTTTTCTTCCCTTCATTCTGGACAACAAGACAAGACGCAACCGTGTCACAGTACTGTTTGCAGATGGATTGGAAAGCGTTTAAGCGGTTTTTTTCGGAAGTTGATACCGATACCGCCAGACCTACTAAAAACCGTAAATCAAGAAGATGCAGGTCTTCATCCGGTTTGATACAAACTGTTGGATAGTCTCCATACTGTTCCCAATCTGTTGCGTACATTGTTTCTTGGATGAATACGATGGCAGGTTTCTTGCCATTCATCCTCATACGAATGATCCCTTCATGGCCCTTCATATCGCACCTGCTATCTGAGGAACAAGAGAAACATTTTCGTAGTCTTCCCAAAGACGTTCCTTTATCCAACGCTCAGGATCTTTTTGATAACCACTCAAAACTTTGCTAGACCTAAGATACATCCGTAGTCCAGAAATAATTTCATCAAAAAGTTGTTTGTCAGGATTCAACTTATCCCAATTTCTTCTGGCGTTAACCTTGCCAGTTTTCTTCCCATAGAGTTCCCAAAACTCACTGAATTGGTTTTCCTGATCGACATATTTCGCACTCTGTCTCTTCTCTGTCTCTGTCTCTGGGGAGACAACTGGACATCCATCTGATATCACGTTGATATCATCACGTATCAACCAATGTGAAAGCTTGGTAAGTTGTTGATTTAATTGACTTTCTTTCATACGCAACCGAAAAGCAAGTTTTCTTAGGTCTGGAAGTGTTCCTTGGTGGGTTTCATCCTCACTTGCTATCAGCCAAAGGCCGATAAGCAACTTTGCGTCATCACCATCAAGGTCATGCCAATCAGGGTCATCAAGGATTTCTCGATACAACTTTATCCATGGGGGTGTTCTGTCTTTGAAATGCTGATGCTTAGACCAGTTCTTAATTCGTATGCTCATTTTTAGTCCAAAAAAAAGACTTCACCTGCATTCTCTCTCCGACAAGAGAGTTGGTCGAACGGACAGGTATCCGCCAGAATGCATGTGAAGTCTTACCTGAAGATAACGCGACCAAGCGTTAGATCAAACTATACACCAAGTTCCATCAAAACTTAAAGATATCCCAAAAAGAAGATGGGTTACCGTACACAGGAATGCGTGGTGGCTCCTGATTGTTGAACAAGTTCCAATGTTCCTGGTTTGCTGTAAACGTAGCAATGGATGCGGGTGTGTGCTGGATGTTGCCTTGATTGTCCATCTGAGCACCAGCCTGCATTGATTGCACTAAGAAGTCGTTGTAGTCCATATTTCCTCCAAAGGTTTAAGCGTCCTGCCAGTGGCAAGTTCCATTGCACGTCCTAAGACCGCGACTATTCCCGCATCCCAATCTTCTACGTCATAGTAGTCAGAGACTACGTCCGAGGCAAGGGCTACGAGCAATTCTGCTGTTTTGGTTTCAAGTTCCATCCTGTAAGCCTACTCCCAATCTTTTTTTTGTATATTAGGGTTTGTACCTAGTTGAAAATGCCAAAAAGCCACTAGAATAAAAGCCTTAAACCCACTAATTGATAAGGAATTGATATGATGAGAGATGAACTTGAAGTCTGCACCAGCATGGTCCTGTTAGACGATGATGGATATGAGTACGATGCTGACGTTGTTCTGATTGTGCGTGTAGACACATACAACTGCGTTCAGGGTTCGTATTCCTACAACGCAGCATCAGACATGGACTATCACGGTTACGAAGAGATCGAGTACACCATTATGGAGTGCTACTTTGATGATGGGGAAGACACAAAAGTACCGTTTACGGATGAAACCTTCAACAATCCCAAGGACATTGAGAAGATTGAAGAAGCAATTCGTGAGTTTTCAGGAGATGAGCAATGACCATTAAAGAAACCATCCTGCCGCTGGCAGATACTTGCACGGATGCGCTTGGAAAAAAATTCCACGTACAACGCGATGCCCGAGCCGCACTGGTGGCGGCACTCGACGCCGCTGATGCGGAGAACGAGAAGCTGCGGGACATTGCTCGCCTGCACTACGGGTATGCCAAGGGTTACTACATGAACAAGTGCATACGTTGCGAAGCGCAAATGGAGTTTGTTGACAAGCGTTGCCATGTTTGCGTTGACTGCGCAGACAAAGCTATTGACGCTGCCCATGCAGCATTGGGAGATGCGAAATGACCACAAAAACCGCCGAGCAAAATTGGCAATCTATGAACTCGCAAGAGGTAATGCGTCTAACAGCAGAGATTGATGCACTGAAGGCAGAGAACGCGACCATTCGAAAGAATCTTGCAGGCCTACGCAAGATGGTTGACGATGGTAGTGCCAATGGCAGAGCTTATTCAGCAGGGCTAGAGCAAGAAACTGAAATTGTCAGGCTTGAGGCAGAGAACTCGAAGCTGCGTGACTTGCTTGACAAACTACCTGCTGAACTTCGCTGTATTGCTATGGACTATGGAGTGTCAGGGTTCATTGAAGGTGTTGACGCCGCCAACTACTGCGCCGACCACATTGACGCTGCCCATGCAGCATTGGGAGATGAGAAATGAACTCGCTTGAAGATCGTATATACGCATGGCTCACACACGGTCATGACAAGAATGGAATCAACTGGCATGACGCTATGGATACAGCAAAAGCCACGTTGAACCGCATGCCACATGACGAGTTCCTGAAACTTATCAGCGATGAAATAAGTGACATGCTGCTCTACAAGGAGGATGCGAAATGACACCTACCGCAGAACTGCGCTTTGTTGAGCGTGAAGCAAAACGAGTTACTGACAACAAGACATACACCGTGGTCGTTCGCATCTTGCAGCAGAAGTGGCGGCACAAAGATTGGCCGATTGTGATTGAGACTGAATGGCGCGATGTGCCTTTGGAGAAAGAAGAATGACTGAACTACCTCAACCTGATGGCTCTTTTTTTGGCGACTATTTTGTCAACACTGGTGACTACACCGCCGACCAGATGCGTGACTACGGACGCGCAGTGAGGCTTGAGGCTTTGGAAGAAGCTGCGAAGGTGTGTGATGCAGAGTGCAATCCAGAGCCTTATTCCAATGTCAGCCAATACGAAAGCGGCGGTTACTCAACTGCGGAGTTTCTTGCTGAAGCTATCCGCGCACTTGCAGGAGAAAAGACATGAGCCGCATAACAGCTTTAATCGACACCCTGTGCATAGCGTATGCGGGGGGGTTAACACAACATGACATAGCCGAATGTCGAGCCGCACTTGAAGCAGCAATCCAATCCGAGCAAGACTACACCCGCGCAGTTATAGCGGAGCGTGATGAACTCCGTGAGAAAGTCTCTCATGTGAAGGCGTACGCACAGGCTTGCCAAGATGATGCTGATGCACTGCGTGCAGAAAACGAGAATCTGTCGAATATGTGGAGCGCAGTGATAGCGGAGCGTGACGCAGCACAGAAAGAGTGCGAAGAACAGGCTAGGCTGTTGGGCATGTCAGGAAGTCGTGAAGCTGCGCTACTGAGTGAGCGCGATCAGCTACTTGAAGATGTAGAGCGCCTTCACAACGAAGTGAAGCAGATGGAGTGCGATGATGTTGGAGTCTTACGCAAAGAACTCGCAGAATTGCAGGAGATTGATGCGGAGCCTGTGGCGTGGCGTTACCACTCAGTCAGTCCATTTGCTGACAAGGACGGTATGCTTAAAGTGTCTGACAAATGGACGCTGATCCACAAACCAGACCAGCGGGACGCGCATTCAGCATGTTGTGGCATGGAAGCCGAGCCGCTATTTTCCCACCCACCCCACTCACAGCCAAAGGCCGAGCCAGTGCAGGAGCCTGTCAGTTATGAGTTTCAGGCGCGTGATGGAAAGTGGTGCGCCTTTAGTGACCAACGCCACTACGACAATACCATAGCAGATGGATCTTGGCCGATTCGCTCACTCTACACCGCACCCCAAGACGGTCTACGCAAGGCGGCACAGCAGGCGCTGGAGGCTTTGGAGACACTGTTCCCGCTTAGTGGGTATGGGCATGAAGGCGCGGTAGCAGTGTGGAGGCTAGGTGGTTCACATGCGCCAAAACAAGCGATTGAAGCACTACGCGAGGCACTGAAATGACACATGCAAAAGAATACGATCCATACAACCATATCGAATTCCTGAAGATAGTGGTAAAGATGTACGAGGAAGAATTAGCCGCCATAAAATCCGCACCCATAGCAGGATGGGCACATGAGAAAACCTGCCACTACCGCAAGCATAAGCCTGATGACACGACAGGCTGGATACCACTTATAAGGAAACCGGAATGACCAACGACGAAATACTGGCCCTTGCCAAGCTGACAGGGGTTACTGACGCATACGAGTATGGTGAACCCATACCTGATGCATATTTACTGTCTTTTGCACAGCAGATTTTATTGAAGAGGGAAGCAGAAGAAGAACGGACAAGTTATCTCACTGCCAAACGTAACTTTGAACAGGAGTGTGGGTGATGAAGATCTTAGAGACCAGGAATCGTAAGGGAATGAAATGGAGAAGGTATCGTTCAGAAGATGGTGAACGGATTTCTACTTTGGAGATACCAGAAGCTGTTATCAAGAGGGTAGTGAAGAAGCATGAACTGTTACAAGCCATGAAGGAATATCAATGTTCGCAAGAAGTTTTACAGTGGAAGAAATCCCAGTTGCGAAAGGCAGAAGCCGCTTCAGAAGGGTAGGAAAGTTTGTATCTACATACACTCCGAAAAAGACTAAGGACTTTGAAGACTTGGTGGCTGAAGCAGCGAGGTCAGTAATGGGTGATGTAGGGCCACTGGAGACACCGCTCAGGATGTTTATTACCTTTGTGATGCCTATCCCTGCATCGTATTCAAAAAAACGCCGTTTGGCTTGCTCGTCTGGTGAGGAATCGCATACTAAGAAGCCGGACATCGATAATCTGTGCAAGTCCCTGTTCGACGGTATGAATGGCATTGTTTACAAGGATGATGCCCAGATTGTGAGTTTGAATGCGGTTAAGTGTTACGGATTGGTAGGCTGCATAACAGTGGGGTTTCAGGAGCATTTACTGTGATTGAAATCCTTGAAGATCCGTTTGAGAACTATCCGGAAATTAAAAAAGAAAGAGAAAAAGCAAGGAAGCTTTTGGAGAAAGAAGCCAAGTTAGGCAGGCCACCCAGTACTCGAGGAGGATGGAGGCCGGGATCAGGTGGAAAGGTCAAGGAATACAAGGTATACAGGGCAGCGTTTACTATTTTGAAGACAGATGAAGAGTTAGTGAATAAAGAGATTGAAGTTTTGAAATCTAAATATAGTAAGGAATTGAAATGAGAGTAGCAATTTTGGTAGCATCAGCGGTATTGTGTACGACGCAATTGTCAAAAACAACCCAAGATTTGTTTTGGTGTGCTTTGGGCTATTGTTTTGTAATGGATTTGTTTGCACTGGGGAAGAAATAATGGACATCAATGAAATAGACCCATTACGTTGTGCAAAGTTCATCCAAGAAACTGCACCTAAATTTGCGAAGGCTAAAGCTGACCGGACTTTCATTGAGAACTACCTACGCACAGTAAAAAGTCAACTGATGGGGGCATCAGATGCCACATCTCTTGGTCAACGAGAAGCAGACGCATATGCATCACAGAAGTATGTAGACCAGTTGAATGGATTGCGAGAAGCGGTGGAACTAGAGGAGACTTACCGTTGGCAAATGACTTCTGCACAGGCGAAATTGGAAATTTGGAAAACTACCGAATATTCTCGTAGAGCAGAATTGAAAAATCTAGGTTAGAATCCGTACATCAAATGGCGCAATCGTTTGATGTCAGATGCCTTTAGCTTCTACTCTCAGCCCTTAGATGGGCAACATGATTGCGCCGTGGAGAGTAGAGCCTAAAGGTTTTCTGCTTTCTGGATCGTACTCTAGACGTTACCAGTGGACCTGCATGGGTTGCTTGGAAGAAAACACTGCCTATCGCTACACCCCGATTTGTGCGAACGAACTTGGTTGAGGTATCGTTTAAAGCCATTGGTAACTCAGGTGGTAACTAGGCCATTGGTATAAGTGAATCAACCCGTCCAGCGCACTTGGATGTGTATAGAAACATTGAATTGATGAACACGTAATTGATATATGAATAGTTTTTTGCATTATTTGTACACATTGGAACAGGTAGGTTAGCTCTCTAACCACCCTAGGATAAGCTATGTCAAAAATAACTCAATCAGCCAGAGATGAAGAATGCACCTTGAGGATTCCAGGTGTATGTAACTACGACAGATCAACAACAGTGTGGGCGCATTCAAACCGTGGACATGATGGAAAGGCAATGGGGCAGAAGGCACATGATGAGCGTGGAGCGTATGCATGCTACGCATGTCACATGGTCTATGATCGTCAGCACAAGAGGCCTGCAGGAATGACATTGGTGGATGTAGAAACATATTTCACAAAAGGAATGGAGCTATCCAGATTGATCTTGATGGACAAAGGGTTGTTTTAAAAAGACCCATTTTTCTATGGCATTTTTCCTAGAACCAAAAACATCAGGATTATTTTGAAAAGATGGTCCATTTTTTTGACCGGGGGGGGCTTCTATATACGTGTGTACGCGCATACACACATGTACACATGTACGCATACACGCATGCACACGCATACGCGCATCGCATGTAAAGCTAGGTGGATTCTAGGGAAACGCGTTTAAACGCTATAGGATCATTTTTTGGACCATCAAGCCACATTCCTATTGCCAAGCTTAAAAGACGGCTAAAAAGGGGCTTGTATAGCCTAGAATCGGCATTCCTGAGTAGCTCGAACATCCCGCAAAGCAAATAGGCAACAAAAAAGGGTCTAGCTGGTGAAAGCTAGACCCTAGTCGGTCGGTTTAACGTCCCGGTAGACGGTTCGGGTTTTCAGCTAGTCGAATACTGACCCAGACCAAACTCCACACTCACGTATAAATGCGGCTTTATCGACGGATAGTTTAGACCCTAGACTATGCGCTAGTAGTTTGCAGTATGCTATTTTTGAATCAAGGGTTTTAATGGCTTGCATGATATTTTCTAAAGCTTCTCCGTGGATATCGTCAGACAATCCAAGTAGAACTTGCTTATCCTTTTGCAAATTAAATGCATCTATATCACGTTTAATTGTCTGAGCTAGTATTTGATAATCAATCTTACGCATTTACATTCTCCAAATAATATACAAAATAGGCCAAGTAAACATAATTGTTATTACTAAGGCCTGAATTAATTCAATTATATATCTCATATCGATTTTATTGGAATAATACGGGATGCAATTGCATTGGCTTTTTTGGCACCAGTGCCGTGAGATGGAAACCCGATAATCACTGATCTATCAGCTATAGAACATAGCTGGCATGTCATGCATGACACATTCTCTCGAATAGCTGCAGGACAAACAATCACTTTTTTACCCTTAGGTGTGATTGTGTTTGTATCCTGATCAATTGGTAATACTACGCAAACGGGGAGACCATATTCGATCAATTGGTCAGCGTGGTCTAGGTCATTAGCTGACAAATTAACAGTAAACCCGTTAATGTTACATTCCTCAATAATGGTTAGATTGTCACCTAGGGTTACATCATGATGTGTATAAGTAAAACCCTTTTTGACGTGATTGGATTCAATCAATAGGCGCATGGCACCCTGATCTATCACACCCCCGATATGGGGTAAATCACCCGCTTGATTCAAGCGCCAGAGTTGACCATCATCAAATGATGAAATGACATTACAGAATTCAGGGAATGACATCCCGCGCAATCCATGTGTGACCGATTCCCAATGAATACGGAGTGGTCCTGACTCTGCATAGCATCCATTATCGAAAAATGGGCATATTGGAGAGCATGTCTCGCGTGAGCTAGTGCTGACTGGTATCGGTCCCGTTTTAACGTTAGATGAAACCATAGTTAAATGGAATTTCATTGATTCAGTAACTGCATTTAATTTAAACATATTCATTCCAATATATTAATGATCTGATTTAACAATTTATATCCTTTTTGATTCTCACATTCTATGCTTGTATCGCATTGATATAAGAATCTATGAGCTAAAGCCAGAATGTCTTTATGATGGTAGTCAGGATCGATTTTTACAAAAGATCCTGCATTTTCATTTAATGATAATGGCACATTACGCAAGTAAATAGGCTTGTCTCCATAACGTTCCATTAATGCAAAATTGTTAGCTTTGCGTAGTGATTTAGCTGCGTTAATGGCACATGGCACTAGACCATAATCTTCGGCAAATACAGCTAATTTAGTAGTATCGTATTGATCCATAAGATATGCTGACATATTCATTCACCTAATTTAGTAATAACAATTAAACCCTTGGATGCTGACACATTGACAATGTCACCATGCTGAAAGCCCCATAAAATGGATGAGCCATTTATATCGATGATTGGGCGGTCTGGCTTACCCGCTATTTTTCTATCTCCATCAGAATTCCAGACAATAGTCAATGCATATCCCACTATTGAATCTTTTTTGTTTGTAATACTGAAATGGTCACCATTTTGGAAACCGTTAGTAGATAGTATTGCACCTTCAAGCCATAATCTAGGTATTCCCCGATTCAATCCAATTTTGCGAGTGATCATTTTGTATTCTCCAAGTATTGGGTCAATGTTCCGGAATATAGAAAGACTTCTTTATTTGCATATTGCTGGTAAATCCTTATGGTGCATGGTGTTTGCCATTGGCCGGGGATTTTGCTGATAGCGTCAGACAATGCAGCATGGTCCGTCTTACCTTGACCAAAAGCATTGCATGTGACTGCTGTAACTTTTGCTGTGTACATCATTTTTAAGCCCCTAGCTTGTTTACCAAGCGAATGAAGGCAACATAGGTAAGCGGAGTGGCACCTATCACAATGCAATTGGCGACGTGGTGAAAGTAAGAGTTAGACATAATTGATTCCTGTATTGATTGGTCTAAGTAGAGACAAAAAAACTTGTCTCTTACCCTATAAGCATAAGAGAACCGTGCCGACTACACGTAAGTAGTTGATTTATATGGTACTAGGGGAAACCCTATGCTGTGTATGTGTACAGTGAATTGACTATTTTTTGATTGATTCAAGGTTGCGCATGAGAAAAACTCATGATCCCAGGAGACCATGCGACGTAAAGCCTCTTACAAGCTTAGAACACACTCATGAAGGGTAATGTATAGGCTGATAGGTTTACGTGGCGGCAATGTGCACGGCTTGAGCTAGAAACCGTGTTAGTTGGATGAATGCATGGCGCAGCTAGTAGATACAGGGTTTTTCGAAAAGAAAAGAAAAGAAACCTAAAGCATGTATGTGACTTAGTTATAGGGTAATAGTAAACCCTTAGCTGACTCTCTAGCTCGTGCATCTCTAGCCCAGTTCATTCCAACATCATAAAAGTGATTGCCCCCCTGCGATACGCAAATCTATATCCCACCATACCAAATCACGTATCACTGTCCCCCTTAAGCTATTCCTATAGCTACAGACCCCCCCCTAAGGTTATTTCAGCGGGCAAAGCGGGCAGGGGGTAGGCCAGGAATTGGAGTAAAAGGAGGGGGGCCACTCCCCCAGAGTCGAAATTCTTTTAAAAACTTTCCAAATAAAAACATAGTGGCTTCATGTTCTTATTTACTTATATGAGAGAAAGGGACTGGGTTTTCTTCTTTTTGCTTGTAAAAGTGCTATTGCTTAAAAAATAGGCAGTGACGTAAGTCTTTGATTTATAAGGAAACGCAAAACAAAATATTGCTTTTTTCTTACCAAAGTATCGATTTAAACGGCATAATACAAAACACAAAAACCATATACTGTGGATAACTTATGAATGTCGTCAGGACGCTATCGGAATGGAGTAAGGCTGTACGGTTGCGTGATGGGTCATGTACCAAATGTGGCTCGTTAGAAAACTTAGAGGCACATCACATCAAATCTAAATCACAGGATCCAGAATTAAAGTTACACATTGATAACGGTATTACGCTGTGCTTTAAATGTCACCATGAGCATCACCAAAATCACCCAAACGAAAAAGTGGTAAGTGAATACACAAAAATGTATGGGAAGGTCGCCATGAAAAAGAAAGTCAAGGAACTCATGGATGAAAAAAATTCTTGGCGTATTCTCATGGAAAAGCAAATAGCTGAAGCTGCTAAAGAACTAGAGCAAAAAATTTCCAGCTTGCAAGAAGCTAACTCCACGCTGATAAGGGCAAATAATAAGCTGATAGCAGAAAACAAGCATTTAAAGCAAGCAATGGTTGAGTATGAGAATGCATATGAAAAACTTATAAACAAGGTCCCTGTATAAAAATTTTGCTTTAAAACTTTTCTAGCTAGAATGCGGATATTGTTTGGAGACATGTATGGAGTACCGTTGGGAACTGGCGCATCCATTGAGGGATGTTGATTACATTGTTGAGATGGGCAAGGAGTACTTGAGTCAGGAAGACGGGATGATTGTGAGAACAGATCCTGAAGTGTTCCGGCATCATGTGACGGTGAGTTGTACGAATCAGTTGTTTGACAAGTACAAGGAATTCATCGCGGTTGCGAAGGAAGATCCTTATTCGATTCTTGGTTACTGTTGGTACGATAGAGGTGGATATACGACGTATTCGAGGGAAGAGATATCGAATGCTAGGTTCCACCATGTTGACTTGACATTGTCGGTGAGGACGAGATATAAGCTACTTAACGACATGATTGATCAGCACATATTATGGGCAGACATGTGTAAGATTCCTGTGGTGTGTTCAACGAGTATCCGAGGGGACCATGAAGGGTTTATGAGGATACACAGGAAGCGTGGATTTATTGTTCACGGTAGTTATGCGTGGATTCGTACTGAAGAAGCAATGAAAGAACTCAATGGCAGAAGTAGTAAATATTAAGAAGAAGCCCTCTGTTGTGAACAAGGTTACCGAGTATGGTGCTTTGTTCAACAGTTTGAATGAGAAGCGTATTGCTGCTGGACTGCCTCAATTGACAACGGCTATGGAAGTGTTGATTGAGGCGATTCAGCCTGAGAGTGATTTGGATATTAAGGAGAGGGCCAAGATTGCTGATAAACTCGCATCTTATGAATCTTCACGCGCACCGATTATCACTGCTGAGTTTGTTCAGAATGTTACTAGCCGGGAAGAGGCTACGGTAGAAGAGGCTATGGAAGATTTCCTACTTTCGTTGAAGAAAGCGTAACTATGGCTATATCTGGTAAAACCAAAGCTGCCACTCAAAAGCAGTTCAAATCCCCAAAGAAGTTTTCTCCTATGGAAGCAAAGGATAATGATCCTACGCAAGAGATTGCTGCCCACATCAAATCTAACCGTGCTAAACGAAAGGGTTCCAAATGAATGATAAGAAACAACTTACTGTCCTGAACAAGGGCATCAGGAACAAAGTTATTGAGCATCCTGCTTTGTATGCTCAAGCACCAAATCGATATGGTAATCAATCGAAGATGATTCCTGATGATAATGGCGGTCGTATGGGTACTACGGGTGCTACAAACCAACGCTCTGACAAGATCAATCTGTCGCAGCCTAAAGGCGCACAAGGCGCTCCTAGTGCTTCTGGTATGCCTATTCCTAAGCCACACCCAGATGGATGCCGTACAGGGTGTACTAATGTTGGCCCAGTGAAGTTGTCTCAGCCGCCCAAGAAGTATGCTGCATCTAACCTTGGCTACATTGCCAAAAACAACCTGAAGTTTGGAGGTTGATATGAGCGGTTTTGGAAGAATCATTTCTGGTGGCTCACAGATGCAAAAGGGCTTGACCAAAGGCATTAACGATAAGCTAGACCAATTGGATGATAAGCGTGATAAGCGTGAATCTCTTGCCAAACAAGTCCGTGATGCATTTAAGCAAAAGAATCTTTCTGCGCCTAACTTCAATGACATCCAAGTGGGTCAGGTTTCTGACAAATTTGGTGGCAAAAAAGGCAATAATTTCACTCTTCCACCAAAGCAAAAGAACGTATGAATATCCAATATTTTGAGCGTAATGACGCGGATCAGATTGTTGCCATTGAAGGATCTGAAAGATTGATCCTTCCTTTTTCTTTTGTTGCCGACTTCAAACCTATTGTTGGCGACTACGTGTTTCAAGAAGGTGATGAGTTCCATCACTCAAAAGAAGCGCCACTTGAAGTCATCTCTGAAGAAGTGGCTATCGAAGTCCTTGAAGTGATCCCTGAAGAAGTTTCTGAATCTCCTATTGTTTAATTGAGGTATTTGTATGGCATATGATATTGGCGCATTACGCGCAGACCTTCCCACAGCTAAAGATTTGGCTCAATTTGTTTACGATAAGACAGGCATCGCACTGGACCTTATCGGCAAAGCAAAAGATGAACAATACGCTGTAGCTAAAGCGGCGCTGGAAAACAAAGATATCCCAAAAGGGTTCATGACAGATGAGAACCCTTATGTCGATAAGAAGGAACTCATCCCTGTTGATGATATTAAGCCACCACCAGGAAAAGAGAAAGATGTTCCTCCTGAAGAGAACAGGATTCATTTCTTTGGTGCGACCAATATGCCGCATCCTTTCGACCCACAGTCTGATAAAAAGGTCACTATTGACTTTCGCAAGTACGATAATGGGTTGATAACGTATCAGATTACTGGCCCATTGGAGCAACAAGCTGTTGGATCACGTATCAATAAGTTCGGTCAAAGTCAGCCCGAGAAGTACACATGGATTGACCCACGTACTGCTGAATGTGTCTTGCGCCGTGCTGATGGAACTTTCACTCAGAAGGGTCGAGGACTTCATACATACTGTATTAGCGAGAAAGGTTCAGGCATCTGGCCTTTGATTGACAAGGATATTGTCAGCATTGATGCGAAAAACATCACTGATCCTTGGGCATGAGTGAATATAAGGACAGGTTCAAAGAATTCCTGCCTACTCAAGCAGAGGTTTGTGCTAGAAAGACCCTTGAATGGTTGCAAAAAGACCTTCAAGGGGACCAAAAGCTTAACCCTGAAGAGATATACCACCTGTCCACAGCAGCAAAGTTACTGCTGAATATCCGCGACATGTATGGCAAAGAGTGAAGCATCCGATTACATCCAAACCATATACAAGCAACGTGCCATAAAGCACCTTGTTAAGATGGCTGGTGGTAAATCTGCCATCAAGAACCTGACTCCTGATCAACTCAAGTTAATGCAAAAGACCAGAACTGCTATCGCAAAAGATATGCAGTTCAACCAGTTGAAGTGGTTCAGGCCTTTCCCATATCAAAACAAGTTTTTTGAAACAGGTGAATCCCATGCAAGACGGGGGATGATCGCTGGGAACCGCACAGGAAAATGTTGTACGGCAGCAACAGTTCTTGATCTTCCTAATGGAAAACAAATCACTTATGGTGAGATGTATGAGCGCGGCGAGTCCTTTGAGGTTTGGTCATGGGATGGAGAGAAAGCAGTCATTAAAACTGCCATTCAACCCATTAAAAAGCCTAAAGAACCTTGTGTTCGTTTATGGATGTCTGATGGTCGTTGGATAGAAGCCGCCCTTGGGCATCGCGTTTTGAACTCAAAAGCTGAATACGTCTTTTGTGAATCCCTGCTTCAATCGCTGCCAAACCTTCAGGAGTCCAATTCGGTACGCGATCTGTCAATTCATGACGTAAATGGTCTGCGTTTGTCTGAAAAACTGCAAGGTTTTCTGGTCGGTTGTCTGTCGGTATCCCGTTTATGTGGTGAACGACTTCTGAAGGCAACAAATAACGTCCAAGGGTTTTTTCAGCTACAAGTTGATGCTCTGAAACACGATTCTTTTTTGTCCTGTTTGGGTGTTCAGGGGAATAAACATACCAATACCCTTTTATCATCGTTCTTCCTCCCTTCCACTCTGGATGTAACTCGCCACCTCTCGGTCCAGTTCTTTGAGTTTTTAAACCGAGTTTCCGACAAATCCTTTCAATTGTTGAACAGTGAACTCCAAGCATTACAGCGACTTTGTGTTGCTGCATCTGTTGGACTTCAATCAAATCTCGTAGCTGGTCAATGTCAAACTGAATTGCCTTCATTGCTATCTCCTTTTGCGACTGGTGGTAATCAGATTGTAGCATACGAACCTATTGGGATCCATGATGTATATGATTTCACTGTTCCTGAAACAGAAAACTATATTAGCTGTGGAATTGTTCATCACAACACTGTCGCATCTACCTTTGAAGCTGCTTACCATTTGACTGGAAGATATCCAAAATGGTGGAAAGGTAAGGTTTGGGACCAGCCTATTATCTGCATGTGTGCAGGTGAATCATGGGAACAGGTTGCAAAAACACTACAAAACAAGCTTTTGGGATGTGATGATATCAAGCAAGGATATAAACTTGGTACAGGATCAATACCAAGGGATGCCATCGATGACAAAAGCATACGAACCGACGGAGCAAACGTGCTTTCCATCGAGGTTAAACACGCCTCAGGTGGTAAGTCCAAACTCTACTTCTCCAACTACACGCAACAAGTCCGGCACCTCCAAGGATTCGAGCTTGACCTCATCGTCCTCGACGAGCAACCACCGGACGAGACTTTCTCGGAGTTGGTGGTACGTACTGCCGCCAGAAACGGACAAGTCCTGTGTTCCTTCACTCCCCTGAAGGGTATGTCAGGACTTGTGAGAAAGTTCTGGGACAATATTGAAGGCTATACCCATGTCAGGGTTGGATGGAGCGATATTCCTTTTGTAAACGAATGGGGGGAGGAGTTCTTCTCTCAGAAAGAACGGGACCAACTCTCCAGAGACTTTATGCCTTGGGAAAGAGAATGCCGGATTAACGGTATCCCAATGGTTGGTAAGGGAGTTGTCTTCCCAATGCTTTCATGGCCTATCTACAAGTCTACCGATATTGACTTGAAGAATGATCCCAAGATGGAGCGGCTCATTTCGTTTGACTTAGGGATTAAGAACGATCCGACGGTGATCTCATTTTTCTTTATGAATCCTGTAGAAGAAATTATCTATCTCCATCGACAAGTGACGGTAGAACAAGGCGCAACTCCTGATGAATATGTTCATTACCTGATGGACAGGGAATCCAAAGGGGTTCCGATTGCGCTCCCCCATGATGCAGGACAGGCTGGACGATATACGTTGACGGAACAATCAGTGCGGGAAGTATTTGAAGATAACTACGGGTTGAATGTTATCTCTGGTGCTGTTATGAACCCCGCAAACGATCAGGGCAAGGTTACTATGTTTAAAGCGTATGGCATTAATGTTATACGTTTAGGTTTGGAGCGTGGTACATTTATGATCAATGAAGCATGTACGCAGTTTCTGGATGAAGCTCGGAATTATGCTATCGATGAAAATGGCAAGTTTTTAGGAAAAGATGACCATATTGACTCTGCTCGTATTGGTGTATTGGCCCTTATTCAGGGTCATGGAGAGTCTGTCGTTAGTCGGGCTAATACCTTTGCCTTCCGTAGACCAGCACCCGTAGAGGGCAAACTCCAACGTATATGAGAAAAAATCATGCTTGATAAACAGAATGTAATCGTACAGGGGATTACATCGCCTGATGGTAAAGACAGTGTCATTGCCAAAGTAGCGCATGAAGCTTACGTGAAGATGGTTGACTACCTGAGGTTGACTCAAGCTAAGAATGCTATCAATAGGATGTCAGATTATCACTATCTAAACATCCCTGTATCCAATTCTACAGAGCCAATTCGAGGTATTGATTATATTCATCCTGTAGTAACCCCCGGAGTGGATTACGCCACGGCAGTGGTGACAAAGTGTCTAATGCCTAGTGGAAAGATTAACTTTGAGTTTGAGAGGTTTGCAGAAACAGATGTGACTGCATCCAATCAAGCCACAGAGATGGTCAAGTACATGCTCAACAGTAAGAATGATTCTTACCAATTTGTACGTGATTGGGCGCAGGATGCATTACTGCATAAAAACGGTATTGTCATGGTGTCACCTGTGCGGGACAAGATAACGCAATACAAGGAAGTAGAAGGTACTCGTGATCAGTTACGGTCTTTTGAGATCATGGCTGCTGACAAAGGTCTTACTGCCAAGCGTCAACAGATGCGTAAGATTGATGTGGACCTTCAAGGCGCAATGGGGATGCCATCCACACCTACTGATTACGAGGATCCACAGTGGGAACCTAATCCACTAGATAACCCACTACCTGAGCAACAAGCTCCGCAGGGAATGCCAACGCTACCGAGTGGTGCTGACCTAGTAGACGCGCTGAACGCAAACACTATCTACCGTGCCAGATACAAGTTAACTGGATTCTCCACAAGCATACGCATCAAGCAGGTTGCCCAACACTACTGGATATGTAATCCAACAATCCCTCGTATTCAGGACCAGGACTTCTGTGGTTTCTACGACCCAATGACGATCCATGAGGCTAAAGCACAGTTCCCAAGCATAGACCTTGAACTTTTTGCTGAACACGCTGCCTATGGGCCTGCAGGAGCCTACCAAGCAGGTGCTTTGGAAAACGATCTGGCGATTCATGCTCGTGATTCAACTCCAGTCCCAGGCCAAGGTGCGGTAGCTTCTCGAGGCGCTGATAAATACAGCAATGTCGTAATGATCTCTACGGTCTGGAACCGTAAGGACATTGACAATGATGGTGAAGAAGAGATTGTTGAGATTTGCTATTCAGGCTCATACGTCATTTACGCGAAGGAAGTTGACTTCATCCCTTTGGGCAATATGTGTCCTAAGCCACTTACGGGTAACTTCTTTGGTTACTCAATGGCTGAACGACTGGTTCCCATGCAGGAATATAGTACGGCAATTAACCGTGCTGAGATTTCCTTTGCGATGCAAGCGTCTACTCCACGTATCGGTGTAAATCCTGAATTTGTGGATGCAGAGGAAATGCAGCGTGGAGTATCTGCCTTGTTTATTCTGGATCGTAAGTTTGACCAGAACAAGCATGTGTATGAATTCCAGCCTATGCAGGGCAATCTGAGTTATGTCGAATCTGCTATGCAACGGTTTGAGTCTGACCGAATGAATATTGTTGGCATGACAAGCCCCAACGATACGATGAATCCTGAGGTTATGAAGGATGGCAATTCTGGCTACAAACTTCAACTGGCTATGGGGCCAAATCAGCTTATCCAGGATGAAATGGTCAAGAACTGTGCTTTGGGTCTTAAAGAAGTGATTTATCTCACTTGGAAGACCATGATCCAGTACAAGGATGACTACAACATTAAGCAACTGGCTCACGCAGTAGCAAATGGTCAACCATTCTTGGACGCAGATTCAATGGATAGGTATGAGTTTATTGACCGTCAACTGATTAACGTGGATCTGGCATTGGGTTTCTTGTCTGATGAGAACCGTCTAACCCGTCAACAAATGATTAGTCAGGCTCAAATGCAGTTTACTCAGGCCATGATGCAGATTGACCCTTCAGTTCCTGAGATGTTCTCCAAACTACGTAGACCTTTTGAAGATACTTTGCGTGTATTAGGTGTTAAGGATGTTGACGCATATTTGCCAACTATGGCAGAGGGGGCTAAGATGGCGCAATCTGCAGCTCAAAAGCCTCCGACACCTGAAGCATTGGAAACCAAATCCAAGACTGATTTGAATAATGCCAATGTGAAGAAATCAGAAGCACAAGCCGCATTGGATTTGAAGAAAGCACAAGATATTGACACTGATAATGCGTTTGTTGCGCAAGCAGCCAAACGTGGTAAATTAACGGCTGTGGAGATGGATTAATGAAAAGTCTTGTATTGCATATTAATGAGTTTTTTAATCGCAGAACGAAGGCAATAGATGCACATAAAAGTGCTAGTTTAGAAAAACGGACTCTAGTCATTGAAAATGGTGAGTCAGCTAAGAAGCTGTTAGCTAATAAAGATTTTGCTTTGATGTTCAACCTGTACCGATTTCAGATGCTAGAACGTCTGGAAGAGGTAAAGACAGATCTTGAACGAATTGAAAATGCAACGTATGTTGCTGGAGTGCGTGATTTTATTGACTTCATTGAGAAGCAAGAATATCTCGCTAAGTTGGTATTGAAAAACTTAACGAAAGAAGATTAATATATGTCAGACCTAACTACGGAAGTAGCGGCCCCTGAGCAAACTGGTAATCCGGTAGACCAAATAGCTTCAATGATCGCCGCCAACAGGCGTAACGTTCAGAAGCCAGAAGGTAGTACCCCGCCACCAGCAGGACAAGTTGAAGGGCAACCTACAACCCCTGAGGCGACTCCAGAGATGGAAGTCGAACCTGAAGATAGTAGTAATGAGACTAATGAGTCGGTAGATGAAGAAGGATCAGAGGAACCCGCTGAAGGCGTAAGTAACTCAGTTGATTTTCTTGCATTTGCAAAAGAAAACCCTGATGCAGTTTTCCGCATCCCCAATAAGGATGCAGAAGGTGGATTTGTGGAACTTACCGCTGATAAAGCGGCAGCGATTCTAGGTCAAGGTAGTGCCATCCATGAAAGTGCTCGTAAGCTTAAAGCTGAACGTGCTGATTTTGAAGAGTATGAAGCCAAACGAAAGCAGGATTTAGATGGTCTGCAAATAGGTTTGGAGTTAACCGTAGTACCCCAGTTGCAAAGTGCTGCTGATGAACTGGTAACGCTCCAAGGCTATAACCAGAAATGGGAGCAGATTAGGGACAGTGAAACTACTCCTGAAGGAAGGGCTAGGGCCGAGGCTGCAATACGCCAAAACCAAGCTTTGATTCAAGAGAAGTCTCAGTACATTAAAGACAATCGACCAAAAGTCGAATGGTTCTATCAGAACCGCGCACAGGAAGTGACTAAATTACTTGAGCAATCAAGGCAGTTATTCTCTGACAAGGAACTGGCGAACAAGGCAAACTTTAATGAACTGAGAGACAAACTTGCCCGTGAATGGAAGAATGCTAACTCTGGATATATTCCTGGTGTTAAGAACTTGGACCTGATTTCTAGTGATGAGTACATCCTAGGATTAGTGCGGGACGGTATGAAGTTCCGAGAAGGTCCAAAAGTTCGTAATGCTGGAGGTTCTCTTGCTGCTAACAAGCTGCAAAGTTCTCGCGGGAAGACCGCGCCAGAGAGTAAGGTAGAAGAGCTTCAGAAGAAGGCACAGTCTGGCGATAAGAATGCGACACGCGACCTTTTGTCAACATTTATCGCGTCCAATCGACAACGACGCAAATAAGGAGTCCTTAAATGGCTACGATTACCTCTGCTAACTTGGGCAATGGTGCTGGTACATATAACACCGACATCGTTGTTAAAGACCTAGACCTGACTGTTTCTAACTACGTGAAAGACCGTACACCCATCACCAACATGGCGATGAGTAAGAAACGCAAGATTAACTCTACGTTGCACATCTGGCCTGTTGACTATTTCCGTCAACCGTCTCTGAATGCGAAGCTTGAAGGTGCTGGTGTATCGTCTTCTGACGCTGCAAACAACACCCGTGCTAACTGCGGCAACTACACCCAGATCTTCACAACCACTATCGGTGCTACTGGCACTGCCCGTGCTGTTGAACAAGCTGGCGGTGATCCTCAGGCATACCAAGAAGTCAAGCAATTGACTGAAATTATGTTTGACGTTGAACTGCAAATGGTTCGTGCTGACGGTGCTTCCATCAAGTACTCTGGTCAGGCTGCAACTCAAGGTGGTGCACCTAACACGGGTCGTCGTTTTGGTTCGCTGTACTCATTTGCTGGTACACGCTCTGCCAATCCTACTTCTGGTACTGCATCACTGAATCTTGCTACCTCTGACGGCAATGATGTGACTTCTGCCACGGCGACTAACCAGCCTTTTGCTGGCAACTTGGCAAATGCTGGTTTGGGTTACTTCACGTTTGGTTCTGCTACTGAAACAATGCAAGTGTTCTCTCCTTTCACCTACAAACAGTTGGTGACGGTTGCTGAACAGCGGTTCAATGCAAAGATTACCAATATGGTTGTTCCTACTTCCATGCGTACTCACATCTCTGACCAGATGCCTACCAGCCGTTCTATCAACCGTTTTAATCCGGCTGATAAAGGTGATACGATTTCCACCTATGAAGGTGACTTCAACTACACGTACCAAATCGATGATGACTGGATCATGGATCAAACCGGAGCTTCCAATACCTCTGCACTGTTCCTGAACCCTGACGTTATCCAGTGGGGTTCGTTGCGTGAACTTGGCCCGAACAACGAAGTGTTCTCGAATGCTGATGCAAGTCTTGACCAGTACATCATGGAAGGAACTCTGATTGTTCGCAACCCCGCTGGTGTGGCTGTTCTAGCTTCCACTCAGTCCACAGGTGCTGCGGTTACTGTTCCTCGTGCAACTGCACAGGTTCAGCGCTACCTCGCATGATGGTAGGGGGCTAATCACCCCCTTGTTCTTCATCTTTTAAGGAAAATAAAATGCCAATCGTATTTAAACAGGGCATGACTGCCCAAACGTATGATGCCAATACTGGCGCTGTTACAGGCACTCTTGGTCTTCAAGGTCAACTGAACTTCTTTAACCAACCTCTTGGTTCTGGTGGTATTCCGGTTGCAGTAGCTCCTACAGGTTCTTTGAACACTACAGGCGCTATTACCATGGGTACTGCTCTGCCGCGCATCTACCCTGCAATCTGGCTGTATTTGCCATCTAACGCTGTGGTTGGTGACGCGACAGGTGGTCTGTACTTTGCAATCATGTCCTCCACGACTGTTGGTCAGATTTATGCTGGCAAACAAGGTGTGGCAAACGGTGTTAACACTGTTGCTCTGCCTTTCCAGCCTTTCTACCCGACTTCCTTGGTTGCTCCTACTACGACCAACGGTGCATTCACAGGTTCAACCACTGAAACCTATTTGGTTAACGTGACGGTTCCTGCTGCTGCTATCGGTCTGCAAGGCCAGATTCGCGTTACTGTGAATCAAACCACTAATAACAGCGCTGGTGCTAAAACCTTCAAGACTTATTTGGGTGCTTCTCAGGTTGGTCAGTCGGGTGCTTATACTACGTCTACTGGTGGTACGCAGATGATTGCTATCCGTAACAACGGTGCACAAAACTTTAACTCTAGCCAAGTGGTTGGTGGAGTTGCTACAGGTGCTGCTGTTTACACGGCTATCGATACTTCTGCTACTACGTTCATTGCGCTGACTAATACCAGTGCAGTTGCAACGGATACAGCAGTGATCGAAGGTTATTCAATCGAAATCCTACCAAAAGACTAAGAGTCTTTATCAAGGAGTCTTAGGACTCCTTTTTTAAAGGCTTTTAGGAGTAGCCATGGCGACCAATTTCAAACAGAACTAACCCGCCCATCCCCAACGACACCCCCACACCCGCCACTTTGGAGGGTGGTATTAAAGGACAAATATGAAATTGAACTTGGAAAATGAAGAAGCAGTCGTAAACGAGGATTACTATACGCAAGGCAACATGGCTGGTGGTATTGAAGGCTTGCTCATTAAAAACAATAAAATGTTTAATGAGGTTAAATCTGGTACTTGGTCACAAACGTTTAAAACTGATAACCTAGATTACAAGATTGGTGCACAAGATGGCGTCCGGTATGTTCAGTATGACCAAAAGAACGTAGAAGCTATTCGTTTGGCTTGCAAGGAAACACGAGAATTTTACCAAAAGCATGGAACTGCTAATCCTTTCTTTGCTGGTACTTTCCATGCAATGAATCTTCCTAAGTGTTTTGCTCATGAAATTAGCTCAAAATGGTTTAACAACCGTCCTTGGGAATTAATCAAAATGGACAAGGCAGACAAGTTAAAGTTTTATGCCATAGTAAATGAGCATTACTCTGATTTTGTATGCCATCCTTCTGGTAAGATACCTTTGCCAAAAAACGTGTTAATACCTACAGTATGAGGCTATAAATGGCGAACTTTATCCAATCTGGAAATGCTCTTGTAAGTAGAGTAGCGCAATGGGTTGGAGCCATTCCTAGTTCCATAGGTGTAAATGCGACTGTATTTTCTTCCAATCTCATTACGACTGCGTCTTCTACTACTGCTTTGTTAGCAATTGGCGACATGATTGGATTCAATATCCAAGGTCCATTTGCTATCATTACTGCAATCAATGCAGCAGCCATTACGATTAATGATCCTGATGGTATTTGGAATACAGCTACGTTGCCGACAGCCATCTTGAAAGTACCGTCCAGTTCTACGGTAGAGATTTATTCTTGTGTTCAGATGGCAGAACTCAAAATGCGTACTCTGGAACTGCCTGCTTTAAGATCAGATCCTTATTCAGGAGCTACTCCTAGTTACCTAACAGTTGATAGTAATGGTCTAGCACCTATTCCTGTGGATATGAACTGGCCTATTCTGTTTTTCCAAGATACGGCTGCAGGATCCACAACATCAATGGGTCCATGGATCATCTATGACCGTGTTGGAGACAGAGAAATAATTCGCCTCAGGATGATTGACCAATTGTTTGTCAGACCATTTGGCGTACCAAGGGTAATACGTGCTTCTTTTTCAGAAGTGGCTGGAAATTACATTTTTACTCCGAATCCTGGTGCTGGCACGACAATCAAAGCGTATTACTACAAGACATTCCCCCAATTGTTTTCCATACAGAATGATCTTGCGAATCCTATAGTACAGACCAATGCAGTTTTAGCGTCTTTTCCTGAAGGGTATTTTTACTCTACCTTGTGGGCTTACTACGCAAAAAACAAAAATGATGCAGAAGCTCAAAAATGGGATGCATTATTTGCAGATGCTTATGGGGAAATTGAAGATCAAAACAATCGCGGCAAGTGGAAAGGTGGCGACTTGCACCTTACTTCTGAATTTCAGCCCCGTACCAATAGGTACAACTTCAAATAAAGGAAGATTATGGCAACGGGTGGCTTGTATGGAAACAGTTCTTCAGGAATTCTTTCCTATTTCACATGGTTTATTTTTACTCAGTCTGCAACGGCTCCAGCTACTCCGGTAGGTGGAAGTTGGAACTTTCAAAGTAGTGTAGGTACTCCTCCTAGCGGATGGGTAAATGCTCCTGTCATCCCTACTACCTCTGTATGGATGAGTTTGGCAGTTGTCAGTTCACAGAATGCCTCTATTTCATGGTCGTCACCTGTTGTCTGGTCTAGTGTTTCAAGCGTTGCAGGTATTGTTCCTATTGTTAATGGTGGGACAAACTCTTCTACAGCCGCGGGTGCTTTAGCCAATCTTGGAATTATCACTACTCCTACAGGATCTTTGATAAACCCCTCAGGAACCACTCTACAACGTGATGCAAGCCCGGTATTTGGTTACAGCAGGGCTAATAGCACCACGGGACAAATGGAGTGGTGGAACGGAGTCTCGTGGGTCCAGATGGGCGGAGGCGCAACAGGCGGAGGCGCAGATGCAGTGTTTGCTCTGAACTCGCCAAGCATGACCACAAGTTATTCGGTCCCCTCTGGGAAGAACGCATTGATGGTCGGACCCATGGGAGTTCCCACGGGCGTAACGCTAACGCTGCCAACAGGTTCGCGCCTTGTGGTGCTGTAAAGGAAATATATGAGCATGATTATTGATGGTACATCGGGGGCCAC
>Ga0194047_10000189_pt1 | contig 41983 bp, 35 predicted proteins | sample JunL225m_MetaG_2_FD_160070 | JGI IMG/M metagenome (GOLD analysis project Ga0194047, IMG submission 160070) | Anoxic zone freshwater microbial communities from boreal shield lake in IISD Experimental Lakes Area, Ontario, Canada - Jun2016-L221-5m | ecosystem: Environmental > Aquatic > Freshwater... | reverse complement strand
TACCAGCGGTTATCGGGTCGGTCCGTTTGAAATTGAAAGCGCTTTGCTGGAACATCCGGCGGTAGCGGAGGCGGCGGTTATCGGCGTACCAGATCAACAACGTGGCGAAATCATCAAAGCGTATGTGACTCTAAAAGCAGGGAGCGTAGGAAGTGAAAAATTGGTAGAAGAATTGCAGCAGGTTGTACGGAAAAGCGTTGGTAAGCATGCCTTCCCTCGCCAAATTATTTTCACCGATGCGCTTCCTAAAACGCCTAGCGGGAAAATTCAACGCTTTTTGTTGCGTAAGGAAACCGCTAATTAATAAATAGTGAATTGACATAGTTCAAACACAGGGTAGAATTAGAAGGGATATTATTGAATTGGTTACTGGTACAAGCCCACGAATGTAAGTTGAATTTGAGGGCTGGTATAGAAGGCACAATTATTCAGACCAATTCTAACTTGCCACAAAGGGTTATCGGATATAAAATAGATGGCAAGAGTAGTAATACGAAAAAAAACCTTATCGTAATTTCGATTACAGGAGAATACTTTGAAGAGAACGAGTATTGAGGTTATTATCGAAATTCCAACGGGTTCGCGTAACAAGTATGAGTATGACAAAGAACGCAAACTTTTCAAATTGGATCGTGTTCTTTTTTCTTCGGTTCATTATCCGGCAGACTACGGGTATATAGACCAGACTCTTGCTTTAGACGGAGACCCACTTGATGCTTTGGTGATAATGGATTTTCCTACTTTTCCCGGTTGTGTTATTGATACCCGCCCAATCGGGATTCTGGGGATGCAAGACGAGCAGGGACAGGATGAAAAAATTCTGGCTGTTCCTACTAAGGACCCACGTTATCGCCATATTACCAAACTAGAGCATCTTGGTCCTCATTGGTTGAGAGAAATTGAAAACTTCTTTGCTACCTATAAAGCCCTTGAGGATAAATGGACAGAGTTGTTAGGCTGGTATGACGAAACAAAAGCTTGGGAAGTCATCGTAGAATGCGAAAAACGCTACCAAGATTTTGAAGCATCAAAAAAGCGCAAAGCTACGCATGAGCCAGAATAAAAAACAGTGATGTTTTTTAATTTTGCAAAGGTATAAAAGAAAAAAGGCTGTGGAATATAAACCACAGCCCTTTTGATTTCTAGCACTTATTCCTTAATAACAGGAGCGCTGGAAACATTAGTGTCGAAAGGAAGGCGTGTATCGTCTTTGCCCTCGATGAAATCTTGCACCATCTGGCGAGCGACATCATCATGGTATTGTACGGGTGGGCTTTTCATGAAATAGGCGCTAGGTCCGGCGATTGTACCGGCAACGCCACGATCCATAGCTAACTTAGCGCAGCGCAATGCGTCAATTACCACACCGGCGCTGTTAGGGCTATCCCATACTTCCAGTTTTACTTCCATTTTGAGCGGCACGTTGCCAAAAGTAGTACCTTCCATACGAATATGGCACCATTTCTGGTCTTCCAGCCACGGCACATAATCGGAAGGACCGACATGCACGTTCTTTTCCTCTAGGTGGGTATTCTCAAGTTGGCTGGTAACGGCATTGGTTTTGGAAATCTTCTTGCTCTCAAGACGGCTGCGTTCCAACATGTTATAGAAATCGGTATTACCACCGAAATTCAACTGGTAGGTACGATCGAGCCTTACGCCACGCTCCTCAAACAAACGGGCAAGCATACGGTGAGTAATAGTAGCGCCAACCTGTGATTTGATGTCATCACCAATGATAGGAAGACCCTTGGCAAGGAAGCGACGTTGCCAGTATTCTTCACGTCCGATAAATACCGGGATACAGTTTACGAAAGCACAACCTGCTTCCAAAATTTGCTCTACATACCATTTGGTAGCCATTTCGCTACCTACAGGCAGGTAATTTACTACAACGTCGGTCTTAGTTTCTCTCAATATACGGATAATATCTGCGGTTGGTCCGGGGGCTTTGGTGATAATCTGGCTCAGATAATGACCCAACCCGTCATGTGTCATGCCTCGATGAACCGGCACTCCAAGATGCGGCACATCCGAAAATTTGATAGTGTTGTTTGGTTCAGCGAAAATTGCTTCACTTAGGTCTTTACCGACCTTAGTGACATTGATGTCGAAAGCGGCGCTAAATTCAATATCGCTTATATGGTATCCGCCTAGGCGTACATGCATTAAGCCGGGGACAAATTCATTGTCCTTGGCATTTTTATAAAATTCTACGCCTTGTACCAGCGAAGAGGCGCAGTTGCCTACGCCAATAATAGCAACCCGGATTTTTTTCTTCTCGCCCAAGTTTGGTCGCTCCTTAATACATTACTCTCAAATAAACTTCATTTTTCTTAAAAATTCCGACTTTAATGCTAGTAGAAAGAGCATTAACATGCCCTAGTTTCACACATAATTGACCTTTTTGTCAAATTAACATCATTATCTCATGACATTCCATTATACAGTCTTATTCCAGTTGGCTATTTGATATTGCAAGTGAAAATTGCTAGTTGCTATAATTACCGCATGTTAATATTATTTCACAATTTGATAATTTATCGACTTCATATATATTGGATGACAAATGCCCATCATTACAATTTTACCTTCAGGACAGAAATTAGAGGTGGTAATAGGTTTGACGATTCTAGAGGCAGCGCTCGATAAACAGATAGCCTGGCCTAACACCTGTGGCGGTAAAGCCCATTGTACTACTTGTGCCTTTGTTTTAATTAAAGGATTTGAGAATGTTTCCCCTATGTCACGTTTGGAGGAATATCAATTGACGGTTCGGAAAGGACGGCACAGCTTAGTTCAAAAGATTCGTCTAGCCTGCCAGACTCGTATTATTGGGGATATTACCATTCGCAAGAGCTTACTGGATGTCTGTTAAATTTATTTCGATAAATTTGTCAAGGCAAAGGTGTCTAAAATCTGCACAAACTGACCGCAATACTTTTGACCAAGATCAGGCGAGGAGCTATAGCTTATCACCCATCCACGCCCTTGACTGACAAAAGTTATTTGAATAGATTGAGTCTGAATGGGTTGCGAAACATTGAAGGAGATAACATAAGCGGGGTTATCTGCCACGATTCTTTCTCCTTGCTGGTCTATAGGCAAGGACTTTTGTGTGGCGTTAAGTTCCTTTAACTTACTATCGAAATAAGCAGCCGAGTCAGTATTGGGATTATCGAGTTTCTCGGAAAGTACAAACATAAATGCCCTGCTATTATCTTTATATTCTGCCACTATCAAGTCGCTTTTGAGGTTTCCTGCCGACTGATTTTCTCTTATTGTCCAATTATCTGGATATGATAGCGCATAAGGATAGATATTGGATACGAAAATACGAAACCCTTGCGGGAGCGGCACTGTTTTGTTAGGTGTAAGACTACCCTTCGCGCTAACATTGCTCGACACACAATTCGTTAGATTTAAACGAGGCAAGCTGGCAATCTCTTCACTATTCTGTGAAGAAGTTTCCTCACTGCAAGCAGTCAGCAATATAATTAAGGTTAGAAGTAAAACAAAAAGAATCTTACCGAAGACTCTCGAATAGATAATTGAGCCTGAATTTTTTCTTATATACAATTTAAATATTGAACCCTTTCACTTTTTTATATTTTAGCATATCGGAGAATATCCAAAAGTTGTACCCATACGCTGCATTCAGGCTATAGCCTTCAATAAATTCCTCTACGAAAGCGTTTTTCACTACTCTTTACAAAATACAAAACATTAAATATAATAAATCTGTAAGCATATCGAGAGCAGAGGTTTACTTCTAACCGCTCTCGTTTTTCTTTTTTTTGTCAAGTACCGGCAAAACCTGATAAATCACTCACAGGTGGTACTAAAAATGCAATTTCACTCTTTCCGCAGCAAAGCTAACTCCGCGGAACAGGGTGAGCAAAACAAGCAGCTTTACAAATATTAATTCGGGTATTCTGATGAGGTTAGCCTCAGCTTCTTCAGTTATAGCCGTGCAGATATATAGAATCTGCAATTGTTAAGTGGCTCAAGGTTGCTCTTATTTCCGATACTATTTGGTAGTGCGAACCAAGCAGTACCCGCTTCCGTTCCTAAATAGCTTAATTGCTATCAGGCTTGGAGGATATGACCTTTCAGTTAAAAGGCTTTGCTGATTAACCCGGCGCTTCTGCCCGGTTTGGTCACTTGCCCTATTGCTTTTTCTCTCTAAGTAAAGAGGAAAACATGGTGTTAGAAATTGTCATTGTAGCTTTTCTTGCACCCTTACGTTACTAAATCGAGTTTCGAGGAGACTCTTATATGAGCATAACTGAGCGTACCATTCAGCTTACCGCCGAGGGTAAGAATAGACTCGAAAAAGAATTGCATCAATTGCGAACTACTAAACGCGAAGAAATAGCCGAACGCATCCAGCAAGCAAAACATGGCGGCGATATAAGCGAGAGCGGCGAATACGAAGATGCTAAGCAAGAACAGGCTATGCTGGAGAAAAAAATCTACGAACTTGAAAATACCCTTAGCAGGGCGCAAGTTATTACCCAAACCAATGGTAATACTCAAGCGTGCGTAGGTTGCACCGTTAAGATTATTGATGAGGATGGCGAAGAAGAAATCTATATGTTGGTTAGCTCGGCAGAGGCTAATATATCCGAGAACAAAATCAGCACTGAATCCCCCCTTGGCGCGGCTATAGTTGGTAAGAAAAAAGGTGAGGAAGTTTCCTATAACGCTCGCGTTGGGGTTGTTAAGGTTAAGATAATCTCTATCGACTAGCTTCCTTTAATATGTGGAAAGTGAAAGGATTCTGGATTAAACGTCCGGTTTCCTTTTTTGTTATAATCACACAGGCATCTAAACCGTCTGTTATAGTAAAAATTAAGAGAAGAGACGAAAAACCTGATGGATTCTTATACCAGTTTTGAAAATGGGATGCAGTTAAACGAATACCAGCGTTTAAGGCTGGATAAAGTAAAAAAATTCCGGGACTTGGGAATAGACCCTTACCCGCCCCGCTTCCTACAACGTACCCATAGCGTTGCGGAAGTCTTGCAAAACTTTGAAGCTCTGCAAAAAGATGACCATGCCGACCCGCCCGTGCAGGGTGTCTTGGTTGGCGTTTCCGGTCGTCTTATGCTCAAGCGCGATAAAAAAGTGGTCTTTGGGGATTTGATAGAGGACGGCAACCGTATTCAGATATATTTGAAAGATGCTCATCTTGAAGCCGGAGAACAGAGCTTATTACTTTTTAAAGATAGCGTAGATCTCGGCGATATTATCGGGGTAGTGGGCAAGCCTTTTATTACCAAAACCGGCGATAAAACTATTGAAGTCCATCAATGGAATATACTTTCAAAAGCTATAAACCAGCCACCCGATAAGCATGCCGGTTTGCAGGATACTGAGCAACGCTACCGCCAACGCTATGTTGACCTAATTTCCAACCCGGAAGTGCGCGATGTATTCGTCAAGCGCAGCCGTATCATTAGCGCGATGCGTAGCTATCTTGACCGTCAGGGCTTTCTTGAGGTGGAAACTCCAACCCTACAACCCTTGTATGGTGGCGCATCGGCTCGCCCCTTTGTTACTCATCATAATGCTCTTGACCAAAATTTTTACATGCGTATTGCCGATGAGCTATACCTAAAACGCTTAGTTTCAGGCGGGTTTGGCAAAGTGTACGAAATTTGTAAAGATTTCCGTAATGAAGGTATTGATGTTCGGCACAATCCCGAATTTACAATGATGGAATGTTACGCTGCCTACTGGGATTACAACGATGTGATGAAGTTGGTGGAGGAGATGTTTGCTTACATCGCGCAAGAGGTACTCGGCACGCTCAAAGTTCAGACCCGCGGTTACGAAGTGGATTTTACACCACCTTATCGGCGGCTTCAATTGCGTCAGGCTATAATTGATTATACCGGACTGGATTATGAGCAATACCCTGAGCAAGAAGACCTATATCGCGAAGTTAAAAAACTGGGTGTGGATGTAGCACCCGATACGGTTTGGCCCAAACTTGTAGATGAGACTCTCAAAACCTTTGTAATTCCCAAGCTGATTCAGCCTACTTTCCTTTATGATTATCCTGAAAAGCTCTCGCCGCTTGCTAAGAAAAAGCCGGGAGTAGCAGGCACAGTCGAAAGATTCCAGCCTTTTATTGCCGGTCTCGAATGTGGCAACGCTTTTACCGAATTAAATGACCCTGTTGACCAGCGCGAGCGTTTCCTTGACCAGAAACGCAATCAGGATGCCGGTGACGATGAAGCGATGCAAATGGATCTCGATTTTATTAACGCCTTGATGTATGGGATGCCACCTACTGGGGGTCTTGGCGTTGGCATAGATCGCCTTTGCATGTTGTTGCTCGATCAAGCCAGTATTCGTGATGTTATTCTGTTCCCGCAAATGCGTAATTTGTAGTAATTGAGACAAAGGCTTTCGCTTCAGGAGGGGCTTCGGGCAATTTGCTTTAGCCCCTAATGCAAAAGATAAAAGGCGAAGGCTATACCCTCGCCTCAAGCTACAAATAAACCCCATTAAATGAAGAAGCGATTTGCCCCTATTGTGGTTTGGCTACGTATAATCGAGGCGCTAACCTGATGGAAAATTCGGCGTATTTCACTTGCCGAAGCTTGCACCGTAAGTACCGCCGGGAATCCAACCTCCTGCGCTATTTGATTTAAATCGAGATTGCCAAACCCCACGTATGCCAGCGTATAAGACTCTTGCGCTACCAAAGCATTGCTTACGGTAAGCACTTGCTGATTAGTTGCTTTAGAGGTGTTATCTTCCCCGTCTGAAAAGACCACAATTATCCCACGGGTACGCACTCCATTATCCCGAAGCATTTGCCCATATGCCACCATTCCCGTCATAACGTGCAGCAGCGTATCATAAAGCGCGGTATTGCTATCGGGATTGAAATCTGCTTCGCTGATGCCATTTAGCCCTGTAACGGGGGTATAGCTGAACAGCAAACGAGGGTTTGCGCTGAAAGCCCATGTGCTTAACAGAATTGACTCTGGCATACGCGATTCTCGCAGAGCTTCTAGCATCTGGTTAAATCCTTCAATTACTGACTGTCTGTAAGGACTCATAGAGCCGCTTTCATCCAGCACTACCGCCACCAACGTAACATCATCGCTATCAATCTGGTCTAATCCCACCCCATTGCAACCCGCTAACGCCACTGCATCCAGATTTTCTACCAGTACCATCGCTGCTTGTTGGTCAAGGTCATTGTTTTGAACCGCGCTACTAAAGAGGTCATTTATATTGCCGCTCATATTATCGCTCCTTTCGGGCAAACTTTAAGTAAGCCTCACCTTTTACAGTGGTATAGTTGTAATTATTTGATTGCCCTGCCTCGCTTGTTGGAGTTAGACAGGGCTTTTAACTTGGGAGAATTAGTTAATCGGGTCTTTGGAAGTTACCAACCGCATACCCTGCTTCGACATCGCCTGTAACTCGGCATTGGCAATTGCATCAAAGTCAATGGCGGGGTGCTGCACGGAGGAGGTACAATCCATCAGGAAGCGCAACTTGGCAATAACCTCCGGTTGGTTGCTAAAATACTGTATAATCGAGCGCATCGTTGATAGCACGCAATGGCTTTTTGCCTGCCCTGCCACATACACCAAATCATACTTGCTCAACATATCCAGAAATGAAGTATTCAACCCGCCCAACGGATGCGTTGGTACTTTCACCTCCGGTTCAAGGATGGAGTAGTTTTCGGTTTGCGGAATCGAGCCTTTAATCAGCCACATGGGTTGGGCGTGCCGAGCCGCCGAGTGGTACATAATCGCTTCTGATAAGGCTGGTACAATAGATTGCCCCGGTGTTCCAATCATGGTGTGGTAGGGCCAAATCATCAAAATATATTTACCGCCTTTTTCCAGTTCTTCAACATAGTTCAATGACCAAGTTGGGTCAATAACCGGCTTCCAAATCCCGTTGCGAATATCTTCGCCCGAAATTGTGGTGAAAGGCGCAGGATGTTCGCCCTTTTCATTTATCCACCAAGTTGGGTAGAAAATCTGAAAAGCGGTGTGACTATCCAATGAAGCGGCGATACTGGTAATTTCCCCGTTGTGCTGATAAATCCATTCTATAGTACGGCGGGTATCTTCCACCGCACCCGGCACGCTCAAAGTTCCACTCGTTAAAACAAAATCCACTTGCGGGTCAACTAAGAGTAACATAACCCGCTTTTTATCATGTGCGCTTGGGGCGCTTTGCGCTTTCAAACCGGCTTCAGCTGCCACCGCAATCTCGGACTGGTATAGAGTGCCAACTTTTGCCGGGTCATAGTATGCCGGGAAAGCTGAATTTGTTTGATTAGTTGCCATTTTAATTTTCCTTTCATTCCAATATTTGAAACTTATTTTACCATCTTAAGAAAAGTAATCCTGCTCTCACTGACTACCAGCAAGCCCCGCCCGTAGGAGATTAGCGCATCGCCTTCCCCAACATAAGCGGCTGTAGCAGGTAACAGGCTATTCTGTCCGTTTGCCATCTCTACCCTTAGTATTCCGGCATTAGTTGGCAACAGCGCAGTGTTTTGAGAAAAAGCAATACCGCCAAGCTCATCTATACCGCCAAAATCCGCATTACACGCTCTACGACTGTGCCGAATTTTGCCGTCAGCGTCAACAACCTCGAACCGTATCCATGTAACACCGTTAAGGCGCGTTTTTCGTACCAGCAGTACCAATGCGCCTGAGAAAAAAGCTTGTGTTTCCAGCAAACTTTCTCCGGGTTGCAGCATCGCCACTTCAAGGTTATGCCGCCCCTCGTGGTTCAACAGGAAAAACTCATAGCGGTTAAATATACGGGTATAACCGATTAGCCTATCCTGATTTGGCAATTGGTCGGGGGCAGCGACAAACCACGTTTGGTTCTCCAGTACGCTAGTAACAGGACGCTCCAGCAATTGCCCCCAGCGCACTTCCCCTTTTAGCAACATTCCTCCCGCCACTCGGTAAAGTAGCCCGTCAGAACAGGAAAAGACGGGCGTATTTCCGCCGTATAACTCTGTGGTCAGCCTTGCAATTCCGGTGGGATGGTCGCTGCTCAGGTCTATTACCAACAGGGTATTGTCTCCGATTGCGGGACTAACTACTAGAAAATTCCCGGCAAACTCAAACCGCGCTCCCGGCAGTTCGTGGAATAAAACCTGTCGCTTGATTGGTGTTCCCGCCGCTTTCGAGTAGAGTACGGTATTGCCTTCTTCATTTGCCAAACAATACAGAATATCGCCCAACAAGCGGCAGTAAATCATCTTGCCGTTTACCTTCAAAAATTCTTCGCAGCGTAACCCGTTTACCTCTATCACCTCCGGCATAACAAACGCCAGTGTAGCGGCGCAGACCGGACAATTCAGACGTGCATTCGGATACCAATGTCCGCAACTGTGGCATTCTTGTAACGATTCGCGGTAAAGCTGCAATATTTCAACCGGAATTGCCCCACGCCAGCCCTTTGCAAAAATACTATGGAAAAGCTGCAATAACTCATCCGTCAATAGTTTTGGATTAAGTGCCGTTTTAGGATATTTCACACTCTGGTCAAACACTGTAACCCCGATTTGCGCTCGCGCTTCAAGCTGTTTCAGGGTAGGGTGAGTGCCACCGTAGGGATGCGTCAACAACAACGCCCTGAATACCATCACCGCAAAGCTGTACCAATCATTGGCAGGGCTGAAAAGCGTATTTGCGCTCAAGTCTTGGTTGTAAAGTTGCGGGTCTAGATAATCGCGAGTTGCTACCGAGCAAGGGTATTGCCCAAACTGATAACTATCCACATCTATAAATTGAACATTATCATTATAAAAAAGCTCGTTGGCATCGTTAAAATCTCCTACAACTAGCCCGGCAGCGTGAATTGCCAGCAAGGTAAGTTGCATTTCCAGAAACACGCCCGTTATATCGCGTTCGTTCAAATTGGTAGAGTCGCGATAGGCGCGTTGGAAAAGGCGTGAAATCGGCATATACCCGTTTGGCAGGCTTCGCATTGCAAATCCAACCGGAGCTTTGCCGCGTTCATCCCATATCAGTTCTTCCGGTAAAACTACGTTAGAAGGCAGTCTTGGCGCAAACTCGATTAGCTCCCTCACCTTATTTAGTCGTGCTGGGTTAGGACAGTGGTACAGTTTTAGGGCGCGATTGTTATAGCGCAAAACTGTTGCCTCCCCACCCGTTCCCAGCACATCTTTTTCCTGTACTGTAACCCGTTTGTTGCCCACTACCAGTTTCATAACTATGCCACTCTCTCCACCACAATTCCGGTGGTGTCGTCTTCTAGTCGCCCCTTGCGGAAATGTACGTTTAACTGACGTTGTAAGCCGCGTGGGTGGCTGTGACCCCACGTAGAGGGTAATAGTTGCGGGTCAAGCCCGTCCGTCCAGATTGCCAAACGCTCCAATTGCTTTACCGAAAATTCGCGCACCTCGAACGATGATGGGATGTTGTTCAGCAAATCATACGCCAGATAATGCGGGGTGTTATTCTGGTCAATTGCACTAATATTTTTATTCAAAACGCACAAGCCATCACCCGCGCTGAAAATAATCCCTTTTTCGCTATTCATCACAAAACCCAGCGCCGTAGTCAACAAATATTCGGCAATTACCTCGTGATTTTGCGCCGGATTGAGCGAACGCAAGCCCTGTAATACGCGCCGCATGTAACGCAATGCCGCCCGATAGAGTATGTCTGGTAGCCATTCGATTGGCACTCCTTTGGAAAGTTGTCGCGCTGACTCTTGGCAGAGAAAGCGAGCCATCAAACCAGCGCCCACTTCAGAATTGCTACCGCTTCCACATCCATCACAGACTACTCCAATCAGGTAGCTTTCACCGTTTACCTGAATTTCGGTAATGTTGTATTTGTCCTGACAATTGGCCTGACGCAGCGTATGATTTTTTCCAATGGTTGAACCGGCGCTAACTTTGAAGCGGCGCATATTCTTGTACCTTTCATGTGGTTAATGTATTTATCACACTAACTAAATCCGCAATTATGCCCTTTCTCAGTAAAAAAGCAAAAATATAGATATGCCGTAGAACCGTGATTGAGAAGGGCTAAAGATGATTTTCTAAACCTGTATGTGTAATTTACACACTAACTATATCATGGGATTGAATTGCTGTCAATAGGTTTCTTAGTGTTATTTATCACACTTACTAAGTTTGACGCATTTAACTTTCTAAGCAATAATTCAGGTCAAGCTATGGTAAGTTAGAGTATAATTTAAAAGAGGATTGTTCTGGGCGATGACATGACAATAGCCCAAATCATGGGTAAAATATAGCTGTATTCTCGAAAGGTGTTTTGGTTAATTTATGTTCGGAAATTCTTTCAAACTTTTTACTTGGCGCGGCGTGGAAATCTTTATGGATCTTACCGCGCTATTTATCATAGTTTTTTATGTAGCTACTCTTGGCGGGGTAAGCCGAAATGACGGTCTGCTGGTTGGTGTAGCGGTGGGAGTGCTGATAATATCGTCAATTCTAATACATGAATTGGCGCATGCGGCGGTTGGGATGTTGTTAGGCGCTAAAGTTGATAAAATTATGCTTTCGGTCATCGGTGGGGTGTGTGTCTTTCGCTCCAAGCGTGCCAGCAACTGGCGCGACTTGCTGATTTCATTAGCGGGACCTGCTTCTAACTTTGCGCTCTGGTTTATTTTTAACCTTTCTTTTGAGCAAACCCGCAACCAAAGTTTTCAAACTACTGCTTGGATATATATTTGCTACTATGTGTCCCAAGCTAATCTGCTACTGGCAATTTTTAACCTCTTGCCCGGCTTCCCGCTGGATGGTGGGCAAGCTCTCCGCGCTCTCGTGTTGCTGGTAACTCGCCGCGAGTTATGGGCTGCATGGGCGGTTGCGCTTGGCGGTTTGGGAGTAGGCGGATTTTTTGCTTATATAGTAATTAATGAATTGCAAAGCGGGCAACCTTCTATACTGAATGTCCTTTTATTGGGAATGCTGGGATACTGGATTGTCAGCGCTTCATTAGGGCAATTGCAAAGCGTTCAGCAATTTACCGGACAGGCTATGCGATTCAAGCGTCCAAATGCTGCGCCACCTCCGGAAAAGCAGGAAAGAACCTTAGAAGGAATTCCTGCCGGAGCTTTGGCAAATCGCGGATTTGATTCTACTTTTAGCCCGCGAACCACTATAATTGAGTTTCTAGCGCGAACTTCAAATATACCGGATGGGGTAATGATTCCGGTATTGCGCGATGGCTTTTTTGCCGGAATGTTATCCCGTTCTATCGCTCGCAAAGTTTCGCGTGACCAACAACAATTTACCTATCTTGAGAAAATTATGCTGCCGCGCCGTGACTTTCAAGCGGTTTATGAGGATGATGACCTAGGGATGGCACGCCTTTTGTTACGTGCCGGACGAGGTAAGCCTGTGCTAGTGCTAGACCGGGGCGGTGTATTTGTCGGTTCTATTTCTGCGGCAGAACTGGAAAAAGTTCGTCGGTAAACTTGAAAATGCTGATTACGTCATGTAGGAGATTATGAATGCCTGTTTACGCATATAAGTGTTCACACTGCAACTCAAGTTTTGAACGGTTGCGCGGAATTAGCCAGATTGACACCGAAATGGAATGCCCCGAATGTGGCGCTCAAGGCAAAGCCAAGCGTTTGATTAGCGCTTTTACGGCTTTCTCCAAATCTGATGGCATTACCAGACCCGCCAATCTACAGGTCGGTGGTAATAACGGTGGCGGTTGCTGCAAAGGCGGTGGTTGCGGCTGTCACGGTGGTATATAATTCAGCAATATGGAAAACCCTTTGCTGCTGCTTTTACCTATAATATTGGCATTGTGGGTTGGCTCTTTCTTCTACAACCTGCAATATAGCCGGCGCAAGTTAACTTGGCTTGCTCGCTGGTTGGAAGATTCGCTGGCGATGTTGGGTTCTGATATTGGTAGTCGCTGGTTGAACCAAAATACCCTAAGCATTGAAGTAAAACAGGGCAAGGGGCGTATTCGGGAAGTAGTAATAGTGCTGGGTAGCGTTCGCCGCGAAATCTTTGCGCGTCTGCTTACGCTAGTTCGGGGCGGTAAAGATAGCATGACCATCATGATTTCTATTAATCCACCGCCCCGCCCCGGTACAGAAATAGAAATCTTTAAAAAATCAGACCCCGTACCGCGTCCGGTAATGCTCGGTTTGGGGGGCATGAAGGATTGGGAAGTGCAGGATTATTCACATGGCGCTCCTTATCGGATTGCTTCGCGGCTCGACCAAATAAATGGACTTGCCGAACGGGTTATCACCCTGCTAAATGACGATGGCTATGACATCCGCCGCATATCGGTGCGTCCCACCAGTCCTCATTTGTTATTTGTATTTAATATGGTGAAGCTACCTAAAACTGACGCTCATGACCTAATCCAATTAATCCGAAATCTCATCGAGGAAGTTGCTGACCCACAGCCGCCAAAGCGGACAGGCTATAAGCTTCGGGACAAGCGTACTCCCAAAGAACCCGCTATTCGCGTAAATCCGATGCTCTCGTTGGGCGACCATCATGTACCCGAAAATTACGGCAAACCCGGAGACCCCTCCACAAATTAAAAAGAGGAGAAGGTTTGAGCTTCTCCTCCCTTCAGTTACTAACTTCTTAAAGGCTCTATTTATCCCGCTTCAAAGCGTAATCTGCAATGTTGAGCAAGGCGAGTACAGCCTCATTATCGCTTTGGTCTCTCACTAATTCTTTGGCTTGTTGAATAAAACTCCGCGCTTCTTCGTAAGCAGCTTCAAAAGCGCCGCTGGCTTTTATCAGTTCTACCGCTTGTGCAATATCCTGATCATTTGCTTCCTTGTTCTGGATTACCTTCTTGACGAAATCGGCATCTTCTTTTGAAGCTTTTTCAAAGAAGTTCATGGTAGGTAAGGTCACGATACCCTGTTTAAGGTCTCCACCGGTTGCTTTTCCGGTAACTGCCGCCGGTTGGAAATCAATAACATCATCTACAATTTGGAAAGCCATTCCGACCATATGCCCAAACTGTCGCATGCGGCTAACCAGTTCTTCCTCTGCGCCTCCCATGATTGCGCCCATTTCGCAAGCTGTTGCGAAAAGCGCGGCGGTTTTGCAATATATCCGCTTGTAATAATCCTCGCGTGTCTGCTTCCATTCACGGCTGCTAAAAATTTGAGTCAACTCTCCCTCGCAAATAGCCGCCAAGCATTCAGCAAAAATCCGAACAATAAGAGGGTTGCCGGGTCGCGTGATTAAAATAGCGGATTGAGCGAAAAGATAATCGCCCACCAGAATAACCGTACCACTGCTTAACTGTGAGTTTAGGGTAGCGAAGCCACGCCTTAACAAAGCATCGTCAATCGTGTCATCATGCACCAGCGTTGCGGTGTGCAACATCTCGACTGCTGCCGCTACCTGCCGCAATTTCAGAGCATCAATATTTTCAGGGGTACCCGACACGAGCGCTGAGAGTAGGGTAAGGTGAGGACGCAGGCGCTTGCCTCCGGCATTTATTATCGCTTGTAATAGAGGCTCTAAAAGTGGGAAGTTAAGTGATGCTGCCTCGGTTAAGACTTTGCTTACTTCTTCAATTTCCTCCTCGATACCAGCGAGCAGTTTAGGAGTTTCCAGCCCCTGTAAGCTATTCATAAGCTATACCTTCTTTAATAGATTATATTATTGCGATTTATTAGTAGAAAATGATGATTGCCTATTCTACTTCCGTTTCTAATACCTCAATTTCCGGTTCAGCGAAACCATTCTTATTCGCATCCACGATTTTGGAACTATGACGGGCAGTAGCAAAATTTACCTGACCACCTTTCACCATTTTTTCTAACAAGTGATCACCAAATTGTAATAGCTTGCGCAACATTTCCATTCGCATCAAATAAAAGTCTGCTACCTGCGCTTCCTGTCCACTCGCAACTGCTGAAACTTTCTCCAATGCTTCTATGCTATGGGTCAGTGAGCGTAATATTTGCGAATTTTCCCGCCGTTCGCGTTCCTGCAAAATACCGCTTATGGCTGTCCAGATGTCAGTTTCAGCTTCATAGTAATTTTTGCGATCTGCCCATTTGTAAATTTGACGTACCAATCCCCAGCGTTCAAGCGATCTGATATTTATGCTAACATTGCCCTTACTGCTGTCTAACCGCTTGACCATATCATCTAGGGTAAGAGGCTCAGGACTTAGAAATAGCGCTGCATATAGCTGACCCATCAGGCGATTAAACCCGAAGAAATCCGCCACTCGACCTAGGCTATTTATAAAATCACGAGAAGATTCTTCTAATTGTTCCTGAAGGTTGGCAGAATCAGGTGGGCTGGTAGGTTGATTGATGTCTTGAGCTTTGCTTTCTAACACAGCATATTGCTCCCTGATTGCGCTTGGCATTTTAAAAAGCCCATAAGCAACGGAAAATAAAAATGTTCGCATCGTTCAAAAAATTCTAAACGAATGCAACAAGATAATACCACTTTGTGAAATTCCTGTCAATAATTCCCAGAATCGATGCGGTTTGCCTCACATTGTGAATTTGTGATATAATTATCGATGCTATTTGAAATTTATCGAAAGTCATATGTAAGTTCATGAACAGCGAAACAACAGATTCGGTTGAACATGTAATTCCAACCGAACGCCTACCCGGATTTAATTCTGAAGCTAAGTCAACCTATGTGAATCGCATGTTTGGGCAAATTGCGCCTAAATATGATTTGATGAATCGTTTGATGACTTTTGGGCTAGATCAAGGCTGGCGTAAGGTGGTAGTGCGTGAATCATGCCTTAAACCCGGCGGAATTGCGCTGGATGTAGCAACTGGAACGGGCGACATTGCGCTCGCGCTCGCAGAGGTTGTAGGGCAGACCGGCAAAATAATAGCGAGTGATTTTAGCCTTGAAATGATGCGCCCCGGACCGGGAAAGGCTGACAAAAAAGGTGTCGGCAAGGTAGTACAGTTTATGGCAGCCGATGCCCTTGCCCTGCCTTACCCTGACAACACTTTTGACGCAATTACAACCGGTTTTGCTATGCGAAATGTTTCGGACATTGAACGAGCATTTTCTGAAATGCGCCGGGTGGTTAAACCGGGTGGGCGCGTGATTTGCCTTGAGGTAGCCAAGCCAAAATTTGCGCTGGTAAGGTGGGGACACCAATTGTATTTTAACCGCATAGTACCCATTATCGGGGGTTTTATTAGCGGACATAGGGAAGCTTATACATACCTTCCAGAATCTGCTAAGAATTTCCCTCCACCAGAACAGCTAAAGCAGATAATGGAGAAAGCGGGTCTAAGTAAGGTGCGATTCAAGTTATACGGCTTGGGCGCAGTTGCTATACACGTTGCCTCTAAATAGCACTCATATTTACCTATGTGTGGATAGATAGCACACACCGGCTGATTCGGCGAAGGTGCAGGTTGCCGTGAAAGGAAGCTAACTCCATGCCCATAAATGACCCGGAAATACCCGATATTGTAATAAGAAGACTACCAATTTATGCTCAAACGCTGACCTATTTAGCAAGCGAAGGGGTAACTACTGTTAGTAGCAGTGAGCTTGGAGCAAGAATCGGCGTAACGGCTGCTCAAATTCGACGTGACCTGAGCTATTTTGGTGAATTTGGCAAACAGGGCAAAGGCTATAATGTCCAGTTCTTATTAAACCAAGTTCGAGATATTTTACATCTTGACCACTCTTGGGGAGTGGCATTAATCGGTGTCGGTTTACTAGGCAAAGCAATTGTTCATTACACTGGGTTTAAGGATAAAGGCTTTGAAATAAAAGCCCTTTTCGACTCGGATACCCGCAAACTCGGCGCTGAAGAAATGGGGATGACAATACATCATTTTAGCAAAATCCCTGAAATTATTCCCGATTTGGGGTTGAACGTAGCGATTGTGGCTGTACCTGCCCATAGCGCCCAGCATGTAGTTGATTTGCTGATAAATGCTGGAGTAAAAGCTATTCTCAACTATGCTCCGATTACGGTACAGGTTCCGGCGGATGTGCGCCTTCGCTCGCTAGATCCGGTTGCAGCGCTTCAGAGTATGACTTACTACCTCAGCCCTGACCCCAAAGCGCGTAGCAAAAACGGAAAACACAAATAAGAAACAAAAGGGCGGGCTGCAAAACCCGCCTTTATTTTTACTTGCTTTTTTACTGGTTTAAGCGCAGAGCCAGAAATGGCACCAGCATCTCCTCGCGTGTAAGTCCGCCATGTACCCCTATAAGGAAGTTTAGACGGTCAACCCCTTTAAGCCTTTGCCTAATTTGCCAATTATCCAGCGGGCATAATACAAGGTCACCTATTCGATCTAGGCATTGTTCAGAAGGTACTTTCTGAGGGTCTCCGAAAAGCCCGGCATCCAACGCTTCGTTACGGGTTAGCGCCGCTACTTGCCCATTGAATTTGTCTTCAATGTAGGCACGTGTTCGCTCTAGTACCTCTGTTCCATTACGCAGATGTAAATAGGTAGCGCGACTTTCTCCGGTAGCCGGTGTAATCAGTGCGCTGGTAAGCACGGTGTGTTCATTCAACCACATAATACGATTGCCGAGTCCATGAATTTGCCCATGATCGGCAGTTATAATCAAGAGTACATCTTTGCGCTGCAAACGTGAGAGTATTTCACGATTTAGAGAAAAATCAATCGCTGCCAGTTCTGCTTCATAGTTAGGTTGGAGCGGTCCGTAAGCGTGCGCGGTGGTATCAATAGTGGGTATATAAGCATAAGTATAACTTTTCTGCGTACCATCGGCGGGTAATTGCTCGATTAATTGGCGTATAGTTGCCATTGCATCGGCAGGTGTATAATAACCGTTGTATTTTGTCTTCGACCCCGCAGTGGTGAAACGGCTGATACCCGAATTCTCATAAGCATAATAATTTACTTGCGAAGTTTTGATGCCCTTACGCTCTAGCATGGTAAAAATATTTGGAACAGGTAAAAGCGTATCCGGATTCAGATGCTGTTCGGAAATAGAAAGAGAAGAATCGAAAGCAGCAGCGAAGCGTATCAGGTTCACGCTTACGCCCAAATCTGGAAAGAAGTTACAAGTTCCCATAATGCCATGCTCTTGAGGTGTGCGTGCCGTCGCTACTGAAGTCAGAGCGGTGGTAGTGGTACTGGGATAAACCGAAGTGATGGGCGCATAGAAATTATGTGGGTTTTGAGTCATTTGCTCGAAGTTGGGAACTTTGCCCGCCTTGATTTGGTTTTCTAGCTGGTCATATCCAAGCGCATCTATTAACAATACTACAACATGATTAATTGGGCTTTGTTTCGTCAATTGTTCAAAAGCGTCGCTTATCTCATTGGAATTGTACAGAATCGGGTTATATGCAGGTACAGTTGTGCTATCTGCCCCAAGCAATTTCAAGGCAAGCGCAGGCACATTAGTTAGCCCCAAGCCATCATAACTAGGGCGAACCGCTTGCGAACCAAAAAAATTGGGTAATTGCTGTCTTTGCATCAAGGTTCGTTCCGCAATTTCTTTGAGATTATTCATCAATCTACTCCTGCTCAATTTATCGCGTTTCAATTTTAACGTACGTACAACGGGGCTACCAACTAGAGCCAACTCTAAAGTGAAATTTGAATATTTCTCTATAAAATAGACGAATTTTCAGTCATAGCCACCTTAAATTTAAGCTGAAATTCTGGGTGGCTAAAAATTTGCATGTAAATAGTTCTTCAGGGATACTAGCAGAATACTATAGGGATGTAAATAAATGAGGGTAACAAAAACTACCCTGTAACATCTAGTATAATTAGTAAAATTAGCAAGAGTATTAAAAGCGAGTAGCAAGTATTGAATTTCAAACGAAGTCGTGTCCCAAATTAAACACAGGAGAAGCAGGCACAGGTATTTCTGATGAAAAATAACCATACCTATATCATTGATTTCGATACCACCTTTGTAACAGTGGATGCCCTAGAAGAATTGGCGCGTATTGTATTGAAAAGTAGACCTGACCGCAACGGGCTACTTGACAGGATTAAGCACTTAACCCAACTGGAAAAAGAGGGCGAAATATCTTATCAAGACTCCCTTGCACAACGTACAAGTCTGTTTTTTCCAAACCGAAAACATATAAAGACGCTTGTTACTGCACTAAGCAAACAAATTAGCCCCTCTTTTGCAAGGAACAAACACTTTTTCAAGGAATACGGTGAGCAGGTATATATAGTTTCAAGCGGGTTCAAAGAATATATCGCCCCTGTAGTAGCAGCATACGGCATTAGCGAGAGCCATGTTTTGGCAAACACCTATATTTTTGATGCTAACGGAGATGCTACCGGCTATGATGAAAATAACCTACTCTCTCAAAATCAGGGCAAGGTAAAAGCAGTGCAAGCGCTCCATTTGCAGGGAGAGGTTTATGCAATTGGCTCCCGCTATAGTGATTACCAAATTAAGGAGCGAGCAATGGCAAAAGCCTTTTTCGCCTATACCGAAAGTGTCAGGCGAGAAGGTTTGGTAAAACTAGCCGATTATGAAGCGCCTGATTTTGACGAGTTTTTGTATCGCTTAAAACTGCCTAGGTCACAATCTTACCCTAAAAGCCGGATGAAAGTGCTACTACTTGAAAAAATTGACCAGAGGGCTGCCGAATACTACGAAAAGCAGGGCTATGATGTTAAAACTTACGACCGGGCATTGGGCGAAGATGAACTAATAAACGAAATCAAAAATGTCTCTATAGTAGGTATTCGTTCCAAAACAGAACTTACTCAGGAGGTTCTCAATAACGCTAACCGTTTGTTATCTATCGGGGCTTTTTGTATCGGAACTAACCAAATAAACCTTGAAGCCGCCACTCGCAAAGGCATAGCTGTTTTCAACGCTCCATATAGCAACACTCGCTCTGTAGTTGAGCTTACAATCGGCGAAATTATTATGCTAAGTCGGGACGTGTTTGATAAGAGCCAGAAAATGCACCGGGGTGTTTGGGAAAAATCTGCGGAAGGTTCTCGCGAAATTCGAGGCAAAAAACTTGGACTAATCGGGTATGGCAATATCGGCTCGCAGCTATCGGTGTTGGCTGAGAGTCTAGGTTTGGAAGTATATTTCTATGACATCGTGGATAAACTCGCGCTGGGCAACGCTAAAGTCTGCCGCTCTTTGGACGAACTACTTGAAATAGCCGATATTGTGTCGGTACACGTAGATGGGCGAAAATCCAACCATAACCTTATCGGTGCGCCTGAATTTAAAATGATGAAGCAGGGCGCAATATTCATCAATGCCAGTCGAGGTTCGGTAGTAGATCTAAAAGCTCTGGTAAAAGCTTTAAAGGATAAATCCATTAATGGCGCAGCTATAGACGTGTTTCCCGAAGAGCCGAAAAGTAACAAAGACCCCTTTGTGAGTGAACTTCAAGGTATGCCGAATGTCATTCTGACTCCGCATATTGCCGGAAGCACTATCGAAGCTCAACAAAACATTGCCGATTTCGTTAGCAATAAACTGAGCAATTATGTGGACAACGGCGATACTACCTTGAGTGTTAATTTCCCTAATATCAACCTTCCCACCTTGTTATCCGGTCACAGGTTAATTCATGTACATCAGAATGTACCGGGCATTTTGGCGCGTATCAACTCGATAATGGCAGATAATAACCTGAACATCATCGGGCAGTATTTGAAAACTAACGAAGAGATAGGTTATGTAATTACCGATGTAAGCAGCGCCTACTCTGACAAAGTAGTGCAGGAATTGGTTAGCATTCCCAACACCATAAAATTTAGAGTGCTATTCTAATTGTGTGCCTTCCATCAGGGCGATGGTGGCTGGGGTTCTTTCAAAGCGCGGGCGGTCTGGATATTCTTAGGTAAGGGCAGCCCGTGTGAGATTACTTCTGCCTCAAGCGATGGGTTTATATCTAGGTTTTAGGTAAATCCATCAGATTTGGTAAGTGTTCAGAGTTAGGATAAAGAAGGTTGAAAACCAGCAGGGCGCAACAAAGCCAAGCAGGATTTGAGCGGATTGAGCCAGCGCAACTCCCAAGAGCCAGAAAGACTGCGCGTCCCTGCTCTAGCTCTCCGGCTGCCTCCCATAATGCCTGATAAAAGCTTTGATGTTCCTGCTCACTTGGTCTAACTTTTTCTGATTTTTATAATCGATTACCCTAACATGGAACACTGCCAAGCTGTGAACAGTATTGTCAATCCTCTTTGGTTATGATACTATCTAAAAATTGAGAGAATCCACTTGTTCGGTTAGTTTATAGTATAGGAAATATCATGGGCTGAATCCATGTTTATTCCATTCTGTTTATATAAGTAAATTTCCCCAGCAGCATAAAAATAGGGGTTTTTATTTCAGCTTTTCAATAATCTAATTTGCTTACACTTGTGATAAATAGTTTTACTAAGAATATGTTTTAATCGAGGGATTGACTATGAAAATTGAAGGTAATTATACATTTGAAGCGCCTCGTGAAATGGTTTTCCAGATGCTACAAGACCCTGAAGTTCTTTCTAAAATTATTCCGGGTTGTGAACAATTAACCCTTGTAGGTGATAATGAATACGAAGCCGCTTTGGAAATTAACGTTGGACCTGTAAAAGGGAAATTTAAGGGCAAGGTAGTGCTTTCTGAACTTAATGCTCCTGAGAGTTATAGCATGACCATCAACGGAAACGGCGCACCCGGCTTTGTAAAAGGAACCGGACACATTAAGCTAGAACAGCAAGGCGTGACTACGACTCTGCTGATTTATGAGGGTGATGCTCATGTAGGTGGGCGCATAGCCAGTGTTGGGCAACGTCTAGTTGAAAGTGCCGCAAAAGCTCTTACCAAGCAAAGTCTCGATGGGGTTAATCAATATATCGAAGCTGTAGTTAAAGCCAAAGCTGAAAAAGAAGCCGCGCCCCCGCCAAAAATAGAAGCTCCTACTCAAACTGAATTTGCAATGGGTATGGCTAAGGGTGTGATTTCAGACATTGTTCCACCTAATCGCCGCCCTCTTTATATCGGTGCGGCAATTTCATTGTTCATACTATTCATTATATTACGCTCAAGACAATCCTCAAAAAAGAAGAGAATCCGAAATAGCGACAGCTAGATTCTGAATTTTAACAAGTTCACAGGCTCATACAGTTATGCCCTTAATACTAGATTCTATAATTGAAACGCTGATAGCTGGCTGGAAAATAAAACAGGTCAATATCGGGGTGAACTGGACGCTGGTTGAGGTTATTAACCATGAGGGGGAAACCCGCGCGGGCGTTGCCGCTACTCCCGGTACTGCGGAATTTAAAGCGCAAGCGCAATTCCATTACGGCTTGAACCATTTGGCTATTGAGGATGCGCGAATACTGGCAGGGAAAGTTAGAGAGGTTGAGCCTGTTCAGGTGGCGATAGGGTTGGCAACGCTCAATAGTATGCTTGCTCCAGACCCGGCAACACTTGCCGATATTGATGCCGGCGATTGGCTGGTTGAAAACGCTATCGGGCGTAAGGTGGCAATTGTAGGGCATTTTCCATTTGTGAAAGAACTTGAGCCAATTGCACAAAAGCTGTGGGTGTTGGAACTCGACCCGCGCGAAGGGGATTTGCCCGCTTCAGAAGCTCCCAGAGTGATACCCAACGCCGATTTGCTGGCAATTACCAGTAGCGCTTTGATAAACCATACCCTTGAGGGTATTCTTGCGCTTGTACAACCGGGAACTAAAGTTATTATGCTCGGTCCCTCCACTCCTCTCACTCCCATACTTTTCAAGTTCGGAGTAGATTTGCTATCAGGCGTGCAAGTTTCCGACATGCCCGCTCTAATTGAATCCATTGAAGCGGGCTTATCTTTCCGTAAAATGCGTGGGTTGCGCAGGGTGACTTTGCTAAACTTACTGGATAGCTTGCAGTGCTTTGACGTTTAAACTTTAAATTAATAAGGATAATTTTTAATGAAAGATAGAGCGGCACCCCCTCGATTTCACTATGCTTGGGTCATTGCAATTATTACCTTCCTGACGCTGCTCACAACTGCCGGTATTCGCTCCACTCCGGGGGTGCTGCTTGTTCCATTGGGCGAGGATTTTCATTGGAATAGAGCAACGGTTTCGCTTGCAATCGCCATTAACCTAGTTCTTTTTGGTCTGTTTGGTCCTTTCGCCGCCGCCTTGATGGATAGATTTGGCGTAAGGCGAGTGATGTTAATTGCCTTTGGCACGATTGCCTGCGCTTTATTATTGACTACTATTATGACCGAACCGTGGCAACTTTATATATTATGGGGTGGAATGGTCGGAACATCTACCGGAGCAACTGCTACAGTGCTGGCAGCATTTGTAACTAACCGCTGGTTTGTGAAACAGCGCGGGTTGGTGCTGGGCGTGATGACCGCCAGCAATGCTACCGGGCAACTGGTATTTCTACCGCTGCTGGCAACCCTGATTACCTCGTTTGGTTGGAGGGCAGCATCGTGGACTACCCTAACTGCAATAATTATTTTATTTCCGCTAGTTGCCATATTCATGCGGAATCGCCCTTCCGATAAAGGTTTAAAAGCTTACGGGGCTGAACCGGATGCCGTAGAACCGGAAAGAAGCGTCGGAAACCCTTTTGCAAACGCTATAAACGGCTTGTTGCGTGGCTTACGTTCGCGCGATTTTTGGCTTCTTTCCGGCAGTTTTTTTATTTGCGGCGCTACCACCAACGGGCTTATCGGCACACATCTGATTCCTGCCTCGATGGATCATGGCATATCGGAAGTAACTGCTGCGAGTTTGCTTGCGCTTATCGGTATCTTTGATATTATCGGCACCACCGCTTCAGGTTGGCTCTCAGACCGAGTTGATAATCGCGTGTTGTTGGCGTGGTACTATGGCTTGCGAGGTCTCTCGTTGCTTTTCTTGCCTTACGCTCTAGGTACAGGCTTTCTGTCGCTGGCAGTATTTATCGTATTTTACGGGCTGGATTGGGTCGCTACAGTACCGCCCACCGTTCGCTTAACCGCCGATATTTTTGGGAAAGCCAGTGCCGCCGTAATTTTTGGCTGGATATTCGCTGCACACCAACTAGGCGCGGCTTTTGCTTCTTTTGGGGCAGGCACGCTTTACACAATTTTGGGCGATTATCAAGTTAGCTTCTTGTTGGCGGGTCTTTTATCGCTTATTGCTTCGGGTCTGGTAATCAGGATTGGGCATAAGTCAGGAAAAATCCCGCCTACCCCTAAAGAAGTATCCCAGCAAGCAGCCTAATTTAAATTGCTCAGATTAAAAACAATGCACTTAAAACTTGTACTTGCAACATTTATCTGTTTATTTTTGCTATTGGGCTTTAGCCGGGCAAGTGTGGCAAATGCCCATTCCGGCTTTCTTCGCTCTGACCCTGCCGATAATTCAATTCTCGTAACTGCCCCGGATATGATTAATATTTGGTTCAGCGAACCGATTCGGTTGATTCGCCCCGGTGTGACCGTTTTCTCCCCATCCGGGAATAAAATTGAAACCGATGTGCCTGTAATCGAGGGGCAGAAAGTTACGGTTCCTCTAAAGCTCACCCAGAATGGGACATATCGGGTGGTTTGGCAAGTTATATCCGAAGATACTCATCCGGTTCGGGGCAGTTTTAGCTTTAGTGTAGGTAATCAAAGCTCGCAATTGTCAGGAAATTCGGCTGAATTTGGCTCGGTTTCATTGCTAGGCTTAGGCTTGCAAACCTTATCACGTTGGTTGCACTTTCTCGGTTATGCGCTCGGCTTTTTTCCTATATTATTTGGACTTTTCGCGCTTAAAAACCGAACAGAACAAGCAGAAAAGATAATATGGCGACTTGTAAATTCAGGAATATTATTGCTGGTGGTGGCGGAACCGCTGGCATTATTCGGACAGAGCGCCAGCCTTGATGAATCTCAGATTTTCGACAGCATAACCATTGGAGATATTCTAGCTTCAAATTTTGGGCGTGTCTTGGGGCAAAGGCTAGGCGCAGCCTTACTGTTATGGGTGCTGGTTAGCGTGGCAAGGCAAGGAAATACGGCAGCTAGAAGCGCGATTTTGGCAACAGGTATTGTTTTAGCGGTGGCAGACGGGCAATCCAGCCATGCGATTAATTTCGGGATAGCCGGATTGGCTATAAATACCTTGCATTTGTTAGCAATGGGCGTATGGGTAGGCGGTCTTTTCACGCTCATTGCTATTTGGCGATTAGCGGAAATAGCTTCTCAACGCCAGTATATAATCAAGCGTTTTGGAAGGTTAGCTGCCCTTGCTGTGCTGGTTCTGGTGACTACCGGAGTTACCAGCAGCATCCTCCAAACATATAAGCTTGAAATTGAAAGTAACTATGGCAAGACCTTAATTTTAAAGCTGCTTGTTTTTGTTGCTGCCATTTTCATTGTATTTGCAGGATTACGTGCCAGCCTGTTTCTGCGATGGCGCTGGTGGTTGGTGGAAGGGTTAGCGCTTGCTTCTATTCTGTTTATTGCGGGCTTGCTGGTATCGCTTCCGGTAGGTTAATCAACAGAATTTTAGCTTGTAACAATAAAAATGAACCTAGATATAGAGACAAGGGGTTTAAACCCCTTGCCTGAATCATATCATTAGAAGCCTAATTTATTAGCATCCCGTCTTTCATATTTACCTGACGGTCACACCTAGCTGCAATATTTGGGTCGTGTGTGACAATACATACGGTTAAACCGAGTCGGGCGCGTAAATCGCTTAATAAATCAAGGATTTCCTGCCCTCTTTGGCTGTCCAAGTTCCCCGTTGGTTCATCGCCTAATAACAACGCGGGTTGGTTAGCCAATGCTCTGGCAATGGCAACACGCTGTTGCTCGCCACCGGATAATTGAGTAGGCTTATTATTGAGACGATTGCTTAACCCCACCAAACCCAACAACTCGCGAGCGCGTTCTTCCGGCTTAAACTGAGCTTTTTTATCAAATTGAACCGGAAGCATCACGTTTTCCAATGCGCTTAGAGTAGGCACAAGATTGAAGAACTGGAAAACGAAGCCTATGGTGCGGTTTCGCACTCTAGCAAGTTGTTTTTCTTTGAGCTTGCTGATATTCTGCCCGGCAATCAAAACCTCACCGGAAGTTGGCACATCTAACCCGCCAATAATACCAAGCATAGTGGTTTTGCCTGAGCCGCTCGCGCCGACTATTGCCACCATCTCCCCCTGTTTTACCTGAAAGTTTGCCTCATGCAGAATGGTAAGATTTTGGTCGCGGCTCAAGCGTACAGTTTTAGTAATGTTGCGGCATTCTACAATGGTAGCACCCAACCCATTAGTGGGCATTTGTGCCACCTGTTTATTTATCTCTAAATTACTCATGTGTTAAAGATTACTCCCTTCTATCTTCCTATAACTTGAATGCTAATTATTCGTAACGCAACACTACCATTGGTTTTTCTTGCGCGGCGCCCCAAGCGGAGGCAATTGTCGCCGATACTGCCAGAACCAACGCTAAACCAATCATTCCAAAGGTAATGAAGGGTGAAATATCCAGCACTGCCGGGTTGTCTGCCGTACCAAACAATTGCACCACAAATATTGCAAGCGTGGTTGACAATATAATCCCAAATAACCCACCCAGAAAGCCCACGATGATACTTTCCAAGTTGATGATAGCTAAAACCCGATTGTTATCTGCGCCGATGCTTTTCATTACGCCCATCTCGGTTCGGCGATCTAGCACTGCTAACGCCACATTGTTAGCAATTAGCACTGCTCCGGCAATCAAGCACAGAAACGCCAGCAATACCGGGAAAGCGGTAAAGTTATCCAGCAACTGATTAAATATATTGGTAATGAAGGATAAATTGGTGACATTTGCGCCGGGGAAAGTAGTCTGAAAATACTTTTCTGCCTGGTCAACCTTCCCCTGCGAAATGGTAAGCGCGTACTGGAATTGGTGCGCTGGTAGCTGTCCCACTCGGTTATAAGTAGTTACGGCAGAGCCAATGTTAACCAAAAAGCTCTTATTTTCAAATATACCGGTAATCGTAAGGCTAAGTTCTTTGCCGCTGAAATCTTTATACACCAGTTTGTCACCGATTTTCAGGTTAAAGGCATCCTGAACTTGGTTAGAAATGGTTACTTCATCGTCTTTTTCATAGAGCTTGCCCTCTTTTAATTTAGCCAGTCCCAGTAAATCTTGGGTACTCATCCCGCCGATTAGTGACATATCGGGAACGCCGATATTGAAAGGATTACCCTGCTGCTGGTTTGAAGTCTCGTCAGCAGCATCCTTTTTAACCTTAGCGGCAATTAGCTCATCTGCGGAAGTGTTGCCCCCACTTGTCCATTGCACTTTTGCATAGGTGAAAACAAGCTGTTTCTCCAGACCCGGAACTTGCTTATTCTCGATACTTTTTTGAATTGCTTGACTCTGATTATCGTTAGTTACCTGAACCTGAAGGCTATAGCCAAAGCTCTTTTCCAGCGTTGCTTTAATGGTATCTTTCAGGCTACCCGCTAATATCAGCACGAACGACATCGCGAAAATGCCGACCAACATAACCAACACTGTAATTGCGCTCTTGGCACGATTACGGCTCAGGTTGCGCCTCGCCATTTTATAATTTAAGCCGAATGGCAAAGGGAGTTTGCCAACCACCCACAATATGCCAGAAAATATCAGTATCAGAATGGCACAACTTACCAGCGTACCAAATGCCATCAGTACGCCTTGCAGCAGTTCTCCTTTGAGAATAACGCCTGCCATTAAGCCCATTACAACTGTCATCACCAGAATGATGCCAATAGTAGCCCAAATTGAAATGCGGGGTAGGGCGTTGGTTTTTTGTCTTAATACCTGAGCGGGTGGTATTTTGCTGGCAGAATAAGCGGGTAATAACCCGAATACAATTGCAGTAATGATGCCAACCAAAAAGCCCATAATTATCGGATTTAAGTAAACCCTGTACTCCAATGAGCGGTTTACAAACCCTTCGGCTGCTCGGCTGGTTATTAACGCTAACAATTCACCCAGAATGATGCCAAAAAAGCTACCGATGAAACCAAGAATCGCCGATTCAATTACAAAGATTTTTACGGTTTGTCCGGCTTCCATTCCAATGGCTTTTATTGTGGCAATTTCTGTGCTACGCCGCCCTACTACCACCAGCATAGTATTTACCACACCCACGCTACCGATTAGCAAACTTATCAACCCGACATAGCTCAACAAGGTGCTTATGCCGTCCGATGCCTGTTTTACCTGATCGTTTATTTCGGCGCTGGTAGTAGCTTTAAAGCGTGGTGAAAGCGCTTTGACCGCGTCACGCGCTTTGTTATCTGCTGCTTCATTGCTTGCAGTTTTCACAAATACAGTGTTGGGCATTACATTTTCTGGGCTAAAGAGCAATTTAGCAGTAGCATTGCTCAAATAATTGTAGCCAAGAAATTCTGCCTGATTGTCCGGGCTTTTTGCTTTACTATTTAGAATACCCACTACTTCGATTTCAGTGGTTAAATCCCCCGTAGCTTTAACCTTATCTCCTACTTTAGCATTGATGCTACTAGCCATTTTGCTGTTAATGACTATCTGAGCGGGTTTTAGTAAAACATCCTTTAAGGATTTACCGGCAGGAGCTTCCAAATCAACTTTACCATAATAAGGATATTTAGTAGGGTCAATAATAAACGAACTATAGAAACTACCAAATTCGCTACTTTTGCTCCCATCCGGTTTGAAAATGGTGATGCCTATACCGTTTCCAATCCAGTAGGTGTAATCAAGGATTGTGCCAGCTTGTTTGAGGGCATCAAATTTGGAAAGCTCTTCTGTGGAGAAAGTATTTTGGCGGTTAGTGACAACCACATCTGCCCCAGCTTGCGCTTTCGCATCTCCAGAAATGGAGTCGCTGATGGCTTGCCCAGTAGTTTGAAGCGCTACGATAGCAGCCACACCCACTGCAATACACAAGATTGCAAAAAATGTGCGCTGTCCACCGCGCCAGATAGAACGCCAAGCATATTTGAAATAAAGGGTTAGTGTTTGCATTAATAGCCTTTCCTGTTTTCAAACCCAACGACATGACGATTAATTCTCCGGCTGAAGCATTTCATCATTGTACTATAAAAAAATTTATAGTTAACCCAATGTACTTTATAGTATAAAACGCTCCTGCTAAAAATTATGCGACGAAAGACCAATTTCATGTTCATTTAACGCGCGTTCTTTGGTTTGACAAAAATACTCGGCAAATTGTTTCAGATGTTCCCAAATGTAAGAGAGATTTTAGTTGACATAATTAAAATGCACATGCTTTTAAAATATAAAAGAGCAAGCATGTTATTAGCTTGCTCTCAAAGAATCTTTAAAGAAGGTTGTACCTTAGCGTTTTTTTACAAGGAACCAAGCTGAAGGCAATACTACTGCTGCTAATACCATCTTTACAGCATCAGCCAGTAAAAACGGTAAAATCGCGCGAGTAAAAGCAAGCTCAACCCCAAAGGTTAGGGAGTACCAAAAACCGCCCATCACCAGAATTATCAGGTTGCCTATCAGCATTGCCAGAAAAGAGGTGGTAAAGCGTTTATCCCAGCCTTTTTCAGCCAGCCAACCTATTATAAAAGCGGAAACAGCGAACCCGAAAAGATACCCCGCCGTAACGCCGGTTAGGGCAGAGAAGCCGGAATTACCGTTGGCAAAAAAGGGCAGACCCAACGCGCCTTCCGCCAAATATAACCCAACTGCGGCAAGCCCACGTTTGCTTCCAAGTATTGCCGCTGCCAGCACTACAATCATGTTTGAAGCCACAAACGGCACTTCACTGATAGGCGGTATATAGAAACGCACCTGTGCTGCTAAGGCTATCAACAGGCTGAAGCCTACTATTAGGCTCGCTTCTCTGACCCATACGAGCCGTCTTGAGGTGGGTATTAAATCTGAGAATGTTACAGGTCGGGCTGTAACTAATTCATTCCCTTTGCTGTTAGGAACTTGCATTTTGTGGTTTCCTTCACTTAGTTGTTATTGAGTGATTTCCAACTTACTTTCAGACTCTGAGACACCTGCTTCATCAAAGGTAGCCATTTCCTCCAGTGTTCTTGTGGCAGCTTCAATCACGCTCATGGCAATTGCCGCCCCAGTACCTTCACCCAAACGCAGGTTAAGATTTAACAAGGGGCTTAACTCCATATGTTCCAGCATTGCCCGGTGACCAATTTCAACCGAGTTATGAGCAGAAATTAGATAGCTACTTACCGGTGGATACCATTCGGTAGCAATCAAGGCGGCAGCGGTACTAATAAAACCGTCTATAACTACAGGTATTTGTGCCGCTGCTGCCCCAAATATCAATCCGGTCAAACCGGCTATTTCAAACCCACCCACTTTTGCTAAAACATCCAGTGGGTCGGATTTATCGGGTCTATTGGTTTCAATAGAGCGTTCGATCACACCTATTTTACGCGATAAACCGGAATCATCCAAACCGGTACCGCGTCCTGTAACCATGCCTACGGGAAGTCCGGTAAACGTAGCTACAATGGCGCTGCTTGGTGTTGTATTACCGATACCCATATCGCCGGTTCCAACCACATCAAGCCCTTTCTCCGCTTCTTGACGGGCTATTTCAATTCCGGCAAGTACCGCTTTTAAGGCTTCGAGCCTAGTCATAGCCTGACCAATCATCATATTACGAGTGCCATAGCCAATTTTTCGATTTAATAAGCCGGGATGCTCCGGTAAATCGGTGGCTACCCCTAAATCTGCTACTACTACTCTCGCCCCAACCTGACGCGCCAGCACATTAATCGCAGCGCCGCCCCGTAGGAAATTAAACACCATTTGAGGGGTGACTTCAGAAGGATACGCGCTTACGCCTTCACTTACCACGCCATGGTCGCCAGCCATTAATACAATGCACTTCCTATCAACTTTGGGGTGCGGGTTTCCGGTGATACCGGCGAGTTTTACAGTAATTTCTTCGAGTCTTCCAAGACTGCCGGAGGGTTTGGTTAGGCGTTCTTGTCTAGCGCGTACTGCCGCCATTGCCTCTTTATCCATAGGCTTAATAGCGGCTAAAGTTGCTTCAATTTCCCGTTTCAAGCTCTCTTCCATTGTTCAGTTTCCTCTCATTTCAGGTATGCTATCATAAATTATTGATACCTTACAAGAGGAGTACGAGAGTAGGAAATGCTTAAAGCACAATCCAAAATCAACAACAAATCATCCCCTTGTATTTTAAAGTGGGTGGAAGTATTGCTATAAAATTCTGAGGTGGGGATTGAGCTAATTTGAGCCAATTTCTTACTGACGTGCCCTTTCTCGCGAAGGTCAACACGGTCTCTTGAGGGCAGGCGTTCTGGCTTGAGGCAATTAATACCTCTTACAGCAGCGGGACTGCGTCGGAGTTGCACCGATCTTTCCCTGTGTACTCTTTGCTAATATCGAATAAATTAGCGCAAAAAGAGTCCCTCAATCTATTTTTTTAATATAATCAGGTTAAGTCTAACAGTATATCCAAAAATAGTAAGTAATTTGCACTACCATATCAGTGTAGTTGCAGGAAAAGATGGAAATTAAGGCTTTGGCAATCTCACTGTGGTGGAACCACCCACAAACTTGGTACATTTTTTATTATTTGAACGGTGCAAATCTAGGCGAGTTCGTCCAACACTTCTAATCCAGCGTCCGGCAGGTACACAGTCTGCATATGGTATCTTTAGATATTGCCCAAGACACCATAAGGCATTATTATCACTCACGTCATTACTTACTTCATTGGTGGATTCTAAATGAGTAAGAAATTTTGTGATAAAATCTTCAAGCGTTTTTCCTGTTTCCCCCTGATATGCTTGCGCTTGTAATGTGTGCAAGTATTCATTAGGAGAACAACCTACTTCTAATTGTTTTCTGCCTCCTATTGTCTTTCCTAGACCTTGTTGCGGCATAATGGGGGAACTTTCAACTAATCCCACAGACCAACCTGCAACCGCGCAAATCTGCCCATTATTTACTACTTCTAATTTGGTCAGTCCCTTATGGGTGCTTGAATAGGCTTGCGGAAAATATACAAGTTCGTCTGTGTCTAGAGCTTGTTTTAAGGTTTCCCATATCCACACATGTTTTTCTTTATTGACGCGAACAGCTACTAAAGGGTCAGATGGAGAAAGTCTGGTTTGATAAATTTCCCTCGCATGTTTAAGAATAGCTGCTTTTAGTCGGTCAATAAGAAGGGCTGTTGGCATTGCTAGGGGTGTTAATTCTAAATTATCAAACCCTTGTGGAACTTTTCTGGATACAAGTTCTCTATTTTGAGCAAATAGTTCTATAACCTGCTCTTGGGTTGGAATGGGATACTCTTTTCCATCAATTCCAAGCGCCCCAAGATTTTGGGAATTTGGAAGAAGCGTGAGAATACCGGAGCGGTTTAAGGCGTTAACACAACGGACATATTCCCTTTCAACAGGAAATAATTGCTCTGATGGAGGGGAGCTTTTCATGTGCGATGTGTCTATAGATTGCTTTACCATACCCCATATTACCATTTTTTTGTCTAGTACAGAAAATTCTAAATAAAGCGCAAGAATAAGCTGTGGCTGCGACATCGAAAGTGGGCAAAAAAAAACGGCAGGAATACGCCTGCCGCCATCGAATTATTACTTAGGGGTTACTTTGCTTTTCAGTTTTAGCTTCATTGCACGGCTACCCGGAGTTTCATTGCCTATATCAAAGGTAGCGCCAATCTTGCCATCTTTATCGGCGAATGTCACTACTCCGGCAATTTCAATTTCCACTTCGGTTTCGCCGCTTACTCCTGCGCCAACTTGCTCCAATACACTGCTGACAAGCTCGGCGAGACTAATTTCAGGATGCGTTTCTTCCTTTTCAGTTTCGGCTTGTCGCATTATTCCGACACCGCCTTTTTTCTTTTCTTCCGGTTTGCCGGTTAAAACTGCAATTTGAATGCCCATCGTAATTTATCGCTCCTTTTTAACTATAATTCGTGCTATATTAAAGCCCGGTGTCCGCCATTATAGCATAGGCTGAATTTAACCGGGCTACTCATTGTGTTAGAGTCGTATAAGATTTAGGAAGGGTGATACACCCCGAATACTCCGCGCAAAGTATTGCAAATCTCACCAAGTGTTATTAGGTTTTCAACGCAATCAATTATATAAGGCATCAGGTTATCGGTACCTTCCGCCGCAGTTTTCAAGGCTTCCAACTTGGCTGTAGCAACCTCACTATTACGGCGGGCTTTTAGCGCATTCAGGCGTGCAATTTGCTCATCACGTAGAGCCGGATTTAACTTCAAGCGATCCACTGTGGCGGTTTCATCAATCGCAAATTTGTTAACGCCCACAATTATACGTTGTCCGGTTTCTACTTCTTCCTGCCACCGATAGGCTGCATCCTCTATTTCGTGATGGAAGAAGCCCCGATCTAGTGCCTTGAGAGTACCGCCCATCTCATCAATTTTATCGAGATATTCCTGAGCTTTTTGCTCAATTTCGTCCGTAAGCGCCTCAACCATATAGCTACCCGCCAACGGGTCAATCGTGTCGGCAACGCCACTTTCATAAGCCAGAATTTGCTGAGTGCGTAGGGCTATACGAACTGCTTTTTCGGTAGGTAGCGCCAACGCCTCATCCATACTGTTGGTGTGTAGGGATTGAGTTCCACCGAGTACAGATGCCAATGCTTGAAGCGTAACCCGTACAATATTGTTTTCAGGTTGTTGTGCGGTTAGCATAGAACCGGCAGTTTGGGTGTGGAAACGAAGCATCCAACTCTGAGGGTTCTGTGCCTTGAAGCGGTTACGCATAATTTTCGCCCATAGCCGCCGGGCAGCGCGAAATTTAGCTACTTCTTCAAAAAATTCGTTATGGGCGTTGAAGAAGAAGCTAAGGCGTGAAGCAAATTTATCAACATCCTGCCCGCTGGCAATCGCCGCTTCCACATAGGCAATGCCATTAGCAATGGTAAAAGCTACTTCCTGTACAGCGGTGCTTCCGGCTTCACGAATATGATAACCGCTGATACTGATGGTATTCCAGTTCGGTACTTCGTTGGTGCAGAAGGCAATCATATCGGTAATCAGGCGCATGCTTGGGCGAGATGGATAGATATAAGTGCCGCGTGCCACGTACTCTTTGAGGATGTCGTTTTGGACTGTGCCGCCAATTTTATTAAGCGGTACTCCGTTCTTTTTGGCTACGGCGATATAGAGCGCCAACAACACCGATGCGGTAGAGTTAATGGTCATTGAGGTGGTAATTTTGTCGAGCGGCAAGCCGTTTAGCAAAACTTCCATATCATCCAGTGAGCAGATACTCACCCCGACTTTTCCCACTTCACCGTCCGACATTGGGTGGTCCGCATCGTAGCCCATTTGGGTAGGCAAATCAAACGCTACTGAGAGACCAGTTTGCCCCTGACCTAACAGGTAATGATAACGTTTGTTGGATTCTTCCGCGCTTCCGAACCCGGCGTACTGGCGCATTGTCCAGAACCTGCCGCGATACATGGTTGGTTGCACTCCACGAGTGAAAGGATATTGCCCCGGATAACCTAGTTCTTTCTCGTAATCCTGCTTTTGCAGGTCTTCAGAAGTATAAAGTCGTTTTAAGGCTAAGCCACTGTTAGTCTGGAAATTTCCTTTGCGTTCGGGAGATTTCTTCAAGACCGGTTTTACCGCTTGTTCTTCCCATTGTTCTTTTTTACTGGTAATTTCGTTAGAGGCGGACATCTGTATGCTCCTACCAAGGTTAACTTTTGACCCAGCCTATTTATCGAAAAAATGCAGGTGTTAGCCCTGCGGAGTCAATAAGTTTCTTAAAAATAGTTATTCTAGGATAAGCAGGGCTTTGTTTTGTTCGACAGTCTGCCCTGCGCTAACTAGAATTTCTTTGATAACGCCTTGACGAGGCGCTTTCAATTCATTTTCCATTTTCATGGCTTCAAGCACTATTAATCGTTGTCCTTGTTCCACCTGGTCTCCCGGTTTTACACCTACTATAGTAACTAGACCGGGCATTGGCGCTTTAATTTTGATTTCACCTGATTCTATTGCTGATGCTTGCGTCAGGCTTGCGAAACGATGCTGACGCTCGGTCTCAACGCTTATAGAATAAGGCTGCCCATCTATTGATACTTGATAATCCGTACCTTCGCGGGTGTTCATATAAACTACGTGCGATTTATTATCTACCAGCATCGAATAGTGTTTGTTTCCAATTACACGGGTAAAATCAACCGCCCACTCTCGCCCATCCGGTAATTTTACAGTAGTATTCCCGGTGGAGTCGGTAATTACTTCAAGCCTGAATTCCTGATCGCCTGCTTTGCAATAATATATCATATGCTTTTTCCTGACTAGAAGTTCAAATACCGCTTATAGTTAACCGCGCCGCAGCACTTCGCGCCGCGCTACTTCTTTCCATCCAGACTTATCAACATTGCCGTTTACAATTGAATGTGCGACACCTTTACCCTGCCGCTCTTCGTTTTGCACGGTTTCTTCTATCAAGGCTCCGGCAATCGCCGCTAGAACAGGTTCAATCGGACGATATTGCGGATCAGGTTTTAGCGCCGGGTTGGTTTCCAATGAAGTGGTATAAAATTCCCCACTCAAGAAAGCTTCGGAAGCCAGCAATTGTTGATGGAAAGGTATGGTGGTTTTGATACCATACAGACGATATTCGCGCAACGCCCGTTGCATCCGCTCAATTGCTTGCAAACGATTATTACCGTAGGTTATTAATTTTGAAATCATTGGGTCGTAATAGAGTGATACTTCATAGCCATCGAAAACGGCGCTATCAAGCCTCACGCCCGGTCCATTGGGTGACACGTTGCGCTCAATTATACCAATGGATGGCAGGAAGTTATTAAAGGGGTCTTCCGCAGTGATTCGGCATTCGATAGACCAGCCTTTAAGAATAATGTCTTCTTGCTTGTAACTGAGGGGTAAGCCTGATGCTATTTTCAATTGTTCGGTAACAATATCAACCCCAGTGATTAGCTCGGTAACAGGATGCTCAACCTGAAGGCGAGTATTCATTTCCATAAAGTAGAATTTTTTGTCGTTGGTAACGAGGAATTCAATCGTACCAGCATTGACATAGTTCGCTTTTTTCGCAGCGGCTACTGCCACTTCGCCCATACGTTTGCGTAAATCATCGTCAAGCGCCATTGAGGGAGCTTCTTCCAGCATTTTTTGATGGCGGCGCTGCATGCTACACTCACGCTCTCCAAGATAAATAGCATTTCCAAAAACATCTGCTATTATTTGGATTTCAACGTGTTTGACGTTTTCCAACAATTTTTCGATGTAAACGCCACCGTACCCAAAGGAATTAGCGGCTTCGCGGGTGGCAGCGCCGAATGCCGACTCGATTTCATCCGAGCTACGCACTACGCGCATGCCTTTGCCGCCACCGCCCGCAGCGGCTTTAATTAATACAGGATAACCAATTTCGTCTGAAATACTTTTCGCTTCTGCCGCAGTTTTCGCTTCTGCATCTGTACCCGGAACGAGTGGAACACCCGCAGCACGTGCCAGTTGTTTTGCCATTACCTTGTCGCCCATATTTCGGATTGCAGCAGCAGGTGGTCCGATAAACACTAACCCAGCTTCTACACAAGCCTCGGCAAATTCTGCTCGTTCAGATAAAAAACCGTAACCGGGATGGATAGCATCTGCCCCTGATTTTTTTGCCACGTCAATTATTCGGTCAATCCGCAGATAACTATCTCTAGCGGGGGCAGGTCCAATCAGATAGGCTTCATCAGCATAACGGACGTGAAGACTTTTACGGTCGGCTTCGCTGAAAACTGCTACAGTGGCAATACCGAGGTCACGGCAGGCTCGGATAACTCTGATAGCAATTTCGCCACGGTTGGCGATCAGCACTTTTTTCAACATCTCTGCTCTACCTCGAGTTTAGACTATGAGCGCGGCTATTACCTCTTACCGCAAAGCAAATGTAAGTGTTTAGACCCGTGAAAAATAGCTTTTAAGGGGGTCATAACAATAGTCACATTATCAACTATTTGGGCTAAAATTGCAAAGCAGATTTAGTGTAGTGCAGGGCTTTTCAGAGAATAATATTTTTTACAATTGCCGAACCTAGCATATTGGCAACCTATAAAATTTCAGAAGTGGCAGCAAGCTCAAATTGTTAAATCTTGAATCGCCCTAGATTGTCAAGCTGACCTCTTTATTTTGAGGGCAAAAGTTGCTATGATTGGCAGCAAATATCACAAGGAGAAAAGTTCTGTAATGAGCAACCAACTTGACATAAATACTAAAGTCGCTGACCCGGTGCTGCAATTTGACGACATGCGTCTGCGCCAGATTTCTGCGCCCGTACCCGAAGCCGAGTTTGATGGCGCGTGGCTGCGCGATTGGGTGGGGCGATTGGATTACTCACGGATAAAGTTTGGCGGTATCGGCATTGCTGCGCCACAGGTGGGGCTATTTTTGCGGTTGGTGGCACTTGCGATTCCGGCGCACGAGCGGGTGGGTTTTGGGCAGGTAGCAGAAATGCCGCTGCACGCGCTGGTAAACCCGCAAATAGTGTGGTATTCAGAAGATAAGCGCAGAGCCGCCGAGGGTTGTCTATCGGTTAAGGGTTATGAGGGCTTTGTGGTGCGTCCCGGCAAAATCGGGGTGGTGGCGTACAGCCCGGAGGGTAAGCAATTGGAGTTTGAAGCCGATAGTCTTTATGCCCGCGCTTTGCAGCATGAAATTGACCATTTGGATGGTATCCTCTACCCTGACCGAATTACTGCTTTGCGCGACCTTCGCAAAGTTTCGCCCGTTGCGCCGGATGACCCGGTACTGAATTTTAACAAGCTCATTCCCCGCTCTGAAACTGGAATAGTGCTGTAATAGAAAAAGCCCGGATTCTCGTCCGGGCTTTCTGGCTAGAATTACTGTGGACTACTGCTGCTGGTAGTCCACCGCAAAATTGCTAATTCTTGGTGTTGTCTCCGTCTGCTTCGGTCTTGTACATATTTGCTAGGTTCTTGTAGAACTGCCAGCGTTTTTTAACGTCGGCATCGGCTTGTTTCAGCATTTCGGCTGCTTCTTCCTTTTGCCCGTTATTAGCCAATACCTGATAGCGACCCTCGTTTTTGCTGTATTCCTCAAAGGTGGTGGTTGGGTCTTTGGAATCCAGTAGGAACGGGGTTTCGCCCAACTCTGCCTTTTCAGGATTGAAGCGGTAGATGGGCCAATCGCCTGATTGTACTGCCAGTTTCTGCTGCTCCAGACCTTTACGCATATCAATGCCGTGAGCAATACAATGAGAGTAAGCGATGATAATAGCGGGTCCATCGTAGGCTTCGGCTTCTAGGAAGGCGTTGAGTGTTTGCTGGTCGTTTGCGCCCATTGACACACGCGCTACATAAACCGAGCCGTAGGACATCGCCAACAAGCCGAGGTCTTTCTTGGGTTTGGCTTTGCCCTTTGAGGCAAATTTGGCAACTGCCGATAGCGGGGTGGCTTTGGAAGCCTGACCGCCGGTATTGGAATAGACTTCGGTATCTAGCACCAGTACCTTGACATTGCGACCGCTTGCCAGCACATGGTCGAGACCGCCGTAACCGATGTCATACGCCCAACCGTCGCCGCCGACAATCCAAACGCTGCGCCTTACCAAGATGTCCGCCAGAACCGACAGGTCTTTCATATAAGTATAACGGCTATCCTCTAGGCTGGTAACTTCCAAAACGGGCTGTAGCTTCTGCTTGAGCAGTTCTACCCGCTCGCGCTGTTCCTTCAAGCCCAATTCCCCAGACTGATCGGCTTTTAGCAAGCCTTCTACCAAGTCGTCGCCAAGCACGTCCGCCAGTTTTGGCAGAAGTTCTTGCACGTATTCAAGCTGTTTGTCCAGAGCTAAGCGCATGCCCAACCCGAACTCAGCGTTATCTTCAAACAGCGAGTTCGACCATGCCGGACCGCGCCCTTGACGGTTGTATGACCAAGGAGTGGTGGGGAGGTTGCCGCCGAAGATTGAAGAACAGCCGGTGGCGTTGGCGATGTGCGACCTGTCGCCGAACAACTGAGTTAGCAACTTGATGTAAGGCGTTTCACCACAACCGGAGCAAGCACCCGAAAACTCGAAGAGCGGTTGCAGCAATTGCGAGTTCTTGATTGAGCCGAAGGTTAGGCTGGTGCGATCTACTTCCGGCAAGGAGAGGAAGAAATCCCAGTTCGCTTTTTCCGGCTCGCGCAAAGGCAGTTGGGGCGCGAAGTTGAGGGCTTTGCGTCCGGGCTGTTTCTTGTCTTTCACCGGGCAAACTTCGATACATAGCGCACAACTGGTACAATCTTCTGGCGCAACTTGCAAGGTGTAGAGTTTATCGCCGAATTCTTTGAAACGCGCTTCTGTACTCTTGAAGGTAGGGGAGGCACTTTCCAGCAAAGCGGGGTCATACACTTTCTGGCGAATAGCGGCGTGAGGGCAAACCATTACGCATTTGCCGCATTGGATACAAATGTCCTGTTCCCACACTGGCAAATCGGTGGCAAGGTTGCGCTTTTCCCATTGGGATGAACCGCTTGGGTAAGTGCCATCTATAGGCATTGCCGATACCGGCAGGGCATCGCCTTCCAGCGAAATCATCTGTCCTAGCACATCGCGCACGAAATCTGGAGCGCCTGCTACTACCGCATCACGAATCACCAACGAACCGGATACTTCGGTTGGCACTTGCACTTCTCGCAGATTGGCAAGAGTTTGATCTACCGCAAGGTAGTTCTTCTGCACAACCGCTTCACCACGCTTGCTGTAGCTCTTTTTGATAGATTCCTTGATTTTGGCAATTGCTTGGTCTTTAGGAAGCACTCCACTCAGCGCGAAGAAGCAGGTCTGCATAATGGTGTTGACACGACCGCCCATGCCGGTGTCGCTGGCTACTTGCTGCCCGTCAATTACGTAGAACTTGAGTTTTTTGTCAATTATTGCTTGCTGAGTCTTGACCGGGATGTAATTCCAGACTTCTTCAGGCCCGTAGGAGGTGTTGAGTAGGAATACGCCACCCTGCCGAGCGTTTTTCACCACATCGTATTTCTCAAGGAAGCCGAACTGGTGGCAAGCTAGGAAGTCCGCTTCGCTAATCAGATAAGCGGCGTGAATTGGGTTAGGTCCAAAGCGCAAATGCGAATTTGTAACCGTGCCTGATTTCTTCGAGTCAAAGTTGAAATAGCCCTGTGCGTAGTTGTCGGTTTCTTCACCGATAATCTTGATGGAGTTTTTGTTTGCGCCAACAGTACCATCAGAGCCTAAACCCCAGAAGACGCAGCGGACAGTTGAATCTTTCTCAATTGAGAAATGCGGGTCATACGAAAGGCTGGTAAAGGTCACGTCATCGTTGATACCAACGGTAAAATGATTGAGCGGCTCCGCTTTGGTCAGTTCATCGAAAACGCCCTTGACCATAGCGGGGGTAAATTCTTTGGAGGAAAGACCATAGCGACCACCCACAACTTTGATAGCGTGCGAGTCGTATCCTAAATCTTTGCCGCCCTCGCTCAACGCTCCCACTATATCAAGGTAGAGCGGTTCGCCGCCGCTACCGGGTTCTTTCGTGCGGTCCAGTACGGCGATAGTTTTAACGGTGGCGGGTAACGCTTGCAGCAAGTGTTTAACCGAGAAGGGGCGGTATAGGTGTATTTTTAACACGCCAACCTGCTCGCCTAATTCGTTCAGATATTTAACGGTTTCTTCGACAGTCTCTGCGCCAGACCCCATTACAACGATTACCCGCTCGGCGTTAGGCGCTCCTACATAATCATAAAGCTTGTATTGTCTGCCGGTAATCGAGGCGAATTTGTCCATCGCGTCCTGCACGATTTCAGGGCAATTCAGATAATAGGGGTTCGCGCTTTCACGCCCTTGAAAATAGACATCGGGGTTTTGAGCAGTACCGCGAATGAAGGGATGTTCGGGCGATAGTGCGCGTCGTCGGTGTTCTTGCACCAAATCTTGGTCTATCATAGCGCGAAGGTCGGCATCCTCTATTTCCTCGATTTTGTTGATTTCATGGGAAGTGCGGAAGCCGTCAAAGAAATGGATAAAAGGAACGCGGGCTTTTAGGGTGGCGGAATGAGCTATAGCCGCGAAATCTTGCGCTTCTTGGACGCTGTTCGAGGAGAGCAACGCCCATCCGGTAGCGCGAACTGCCATCACATCGGCATGGTCGCCGAAGATGGAAAGCCCTTGCGCTGCCAGCGAACGTGCCGCCACATGGAACACGGTAGAGGTCAATTCACCGGCAATTTTGTACATATTAGGAATCATTAAAAGCAACCCTTGAGAAGCGGTGAAGGTTGAAGCAAGGGCGCCGGTTTGGAGCGCTCCGTGCAACGCGCCCGCCGCGCCGCCTTCAGATTGCATTTCTTCTACCATAGGAACAGTTCCCCAGATATTCTTTTTCCGGAGAGCAAAACGACTATCCGCCAATTCCCCCATAGCGGTGGAAGGCGTGATTGGATAAACTGCTAGTACTTCACTTAATTTGTAGGCTACGTTTCCAGCAGCTTCATTGCCGTCAACCATTACCTGTTTGCGAGCCATTTAAACACCCCTTTTTTGCATGTTGCCATATTACGAATACTCATTGTTTTTGTTGACTCCAGATTAATTCTTAACGGTTAAAACTAGGGTAAACAAAGGTAAACAAAGAGTAAATCTACAATAGGCAAAAACGTTCCGCGAAAATAAATTATACGAGCATCGGAATCGGTTAAATATGTTACTGTATAGGCTACTCTGCATATACCAACCGCCCTTTGCGCCAAGAAACTATTAATACATCCTGCTGATTTAAAGCTTCATGCGTGCTACCGCTTATCCAAGGTTGGAAATAGCTTTTGATGATTCCATCATTCAAAGAGCTTTCTTCCAACGCTGCCCGCAGTTTCTCGCGGTTGTCGGCGCTACCCGGCTTCCTGAGCGCAGCTATCAGCAAGCGGGTAGCGTCATAACTCTGCGCCACCCCACCGGGAAAATCAATCGTATCGGTGTTAAAAAACCGTTTGTAGCGATTGATAAAATCGGTGT
>Ga0194047_10000187_pt1 | contig 42274 bp, 20 predicted proteins | sample JunL225m_MetaG_2_FD_160070 | JGI IMG/M metagenome (GOLD analysis project Ga0194047, IMG submission 160070) | Anoxic zone freshwater microbial communities from boreal shield lake in IISD Experimental Lakes Area, Ontario, Canada - Jun2016-L221-5m | ecosystem: Environmental > Aquatic > Freshwater... | reverse complement strand
TATGTGTGGAGGTGGCTAATGTAATATTGGTTATCGCGCTGTTTCTGCAAACAGTTTGGTTGGTGCCTGCTGCAATTGTATTTAATGGTGTAACCGTTATCGTTCCTGTTGTTGTTGCTGGTGGACATCCGCCTGTGGTGGTTACTGTATAGTTGAATGTTCCCGATGCTGTTGGTGTACCGCTTATGGTTACTACGTTTGCTGCCCAGACTCCTGTTACTCCTGCTGGTAAGCCTGAAAATGTTGCTCCTGTGGCTCCGGTGGTGGCTAATGTAATATTGGTTATCGCGCTGTTAATACAAACAGTTTGGTTGGTGCCTGCTGCAATCGTATTTAATGGTGTAACCGTTATCGTTCCTGTGGTTGTTATGGTTCCACAACCTCCTGTTAAAGTAACTGTATAAGTTGCTGCTCCAGCAACGGAAGGTGAACCACTAATGGTGATGGCATTTGATGCCCAAGAACCATTTACCCCAGTAGGCAATCCAGCAAATGTTGCGCCTGTCGCTCCAGTTGTGGTGTAAGTGATATTAGTGATGGCTGAATTCAAACAAACGGTTTGTGCTACTGTACCTGCAGCTGATGTACGAGTAACTGTATTGTTTGGATTTACAGTGATGGTATCTTTATTCTTTCCAAACCCTGTTGTTCCAACACATCCAAGTGCATCGGTTACTGATACGATGGTGTAGATAGTAGTTGATGTAACAGGTGTAGTAAATGTTGCAAAATCAACTCCACTCATGTTTGCAAGTGATGTTCTATTTGCTGTTCCATCACTATAAATAATATCATAAGGTTCAACAGCTAAGGTATCAACATAATTAAGTAAACCTGCTCCAGTAACACAAAAAGGTCCATTTGCGGTTAATCTTCCTGCTGGCAATGGACTAATGTTCATGGTGGTGGTATCAAAGGCTGTGGTGGCTGTTAAACAAGTACCTCCGGTGACAGTAATATTGACTCTTACTAAGTCGTTATCTACAAGTGTACTTGTGGTATAGGTGGTAGTTGCTCCACTTTGTTTTGATACTCCATTTACCAAAAACTGATAGTTACTCACTGTTCCAGCTCCGTAATTGCTTGGTGCTCCAGTAAAAACCACTGTGCTACCAATGCAACTTGGATTCGTACCTGTAGTCAGATTAAGGCTTACAGCTGGTGTGAAATTAGGATTCACCGTCATGGTGATGGTGTTTGATGTTGCGGTGGTGGAAGTTAAACATGCACCTCCAGAGATTGTTATATCACATGTAACCAAATCCCCGTTCGCCATAGCTGAAGATGAATACGTGGCTGTAACTCCACTTTGAACTGAGCTTCCATTCACTTTAAAATTATAATTCGAAACTGTTCCACCTGCTAAACTTGATGGTGTAGCAGTGTACGTGATGCTACTCCCTGCACATTGTGGGTTAGTTCCTGAACTTATAGACAAGGTAAGACTTGGTGTAGAACTTACTGCTGTAACAATACTTACTGTATTGCTTGCGCTAATAGTGGTACTACAAGGTCCAGAAGTTATATTTGTAATGGTCAATAAGGTGGTGCCAGTAGCTGCCAGATTAGAAGTAGTGAACGAACCGCTTCCAGCAGATACTACGTTCATACTTGCAGTAAGGCCTGTTGCTGCATTGGGTGCTCCTAAGTTATAAGTTACAACGTATAAACCTACTGGTAGGTTGGCTGCATTGCCAGTTACCGAAACGGTTGCTGGTGTTCCTGAACATATACCTGAACTTGTGGTGCCTGTAAGGGCATACGTAGGACAAGCTGATATGGCCGACATATTGAAATATCCCAAAGAGCTGATTGCCGTAGAATTTAAAAGTGATGCTGCTGATACCGTACCTCCTATTGAAGTGTACTGTCCTGCTTGCAAAGTACTCTTTCCTATAACAGAATAATTACCAAGACCCACTTGACGAGTAATGGAAACCGAACCTGTAAACGTTCCTGAATTGAGTGTTCCTAACCAATATTCGTTGTGACTTAAGCTGATGATAGGGCTTAGGAAAGTGGCTCCTGCTCCTGGGTCGGAGTTGAAAGCTTGAACTGTAATGATTGGCGAACTAGCTGCTGTGGTGGCTAAGGTGAATGGGAAATAATTAGTCCCTGTGCTTCCTACCGGAAACACGTAAGTTCCTGCTGTATTCGATAGCGACCATTTCACTGGTCCGTTGATGAAGGTAGTGGTTGAACCTCCTGCGATAGCAGTGGTGGCTGTGTTTAGAACGGTTAACAAGTTAGTGGCAGTGGTGGTAAACAAACCTACTGTTAAGGTAAGTTTGCTAGTAGATGCCAAGCTACGTGCTGAGTTGAGCGTTACTCCACTTGCATTGTTGATGATTACTCCACCTGAGCCTGAGAAGGTTGCAGGGAACTCTGTTCCTGTGGTTTGTAAGGCGGTGCCTTTGTATTCCAAGGTAGACGATGCTCCATAGGTAAGCGTACCCGAAACAGTTGCTGTGGCTGTTCCTTGCATTGATAGTATTCCGTTTACAGTAGTCGTTGTTCCAGTTGCTATTGTTTTTACTCCTGATGCTGCAAAGGTGAGGTTATTAAAGGTGGTGGTTGTATTAATGGTTTGTGCTGCTCCTCCAAATATCACTGTGCTTGTTCCTGCGCTAAATACCGAACCTGTGCCTGTCCAAGCGGTGGCACTTGTTGAATTTACATTGATGATACTCGAGCTAGCAGTTAATGTTCCCGCTGTAAGTGTAACATTTCCTGTAAATGTATGTGTGCCCGAACCCATGTCGATGGTTCCTCCCGAACCATTGATGGTTAAGGCTGCTCCGTTGATATTGCCCGAAACAATTGCTGTACCTGCTGTTTTAGTCATCGATACGGGACCTGTGGTAGTAAATCCTGAGATGGCTTGTGCTGTAGCAGTGTTTGCAATGGTTACTCCGCCTGTGCCCGATGTGAATGTTCCGTTGATGGTGAAGTTTCCTCCTACGGTAAGTAAGTTTGCACCCGGTGTTAAAGTAGCACCAGCATTGATAACCAGCGGAACGTTAGCATTCAAGACACTTGCTCCTGCCATGGTGATGGCACCTGTATTGGCAATAATTATTCCGCCTGTGGCGGCAAACGGTGTTATCCATTCTGGCCCTGCGGTGCGCGCTGTGGCAGTATTGTACTTTAATGTTGCCGCTGCTCCGTAAGTTGGTGCTACACTTGCTGTGGCTGTTCCTTCCATCGAAAGGATATTGTTTACAGTTACTCCTGTTGTGGTTTTTGCTCCTGAGCCCGATAAAGTAAGGTTATAATAGGTGGTTCCTTTTAAAGTTTGTGCTACACCTGAATAATTAACGGTATCGCCCGCAGCAGTGGCTGTTAAAGTGGTAATGGTTGCAGTTCCTACAAGATTTAAATAGGAGTTGGTTCCTTGTGTTAAGGTTCCTGTTCCTGTTAATCCAGTGCTTACGGTGAGATGAGCGGCAAGGTTATTGGTTACTGTTCCGTTGATGACTAAGGCTTTGAAAGTAGTAGCTGTGGCTCCACTGATAGTTTTGGCTGTTCCTGTAAAAGTGTGATTTCCTGTTCCTAATGCATTAAACGTGGTAGCATTGTTTATGAAATTTCCTGCAAAAGAATAGGTATTAGCCGAACCATTACCTGTTGCTGGCTCTGTCCAAACAGCACCTGCATTAAGGGTTACGTTTCCTGTAAATACGATGGCTCTAGCCGAAGCACTAGTGGATGCAAAGGTTACAGTTCCCGAAATATTAGTTGCACCTTGAATAGTCAACGGACGTGAACAGTTGAACTTACCTCCAGCATTGATGGTTAAGGCACCTAAGCTTACCGTCACCCCGCTTGTAGTCATGTTCAATGTAGCACCATTATTAATGGTTACCGAACCTGCAGCGGTTTGCGTTATATTAGCGCCAATGCTCACGTTGCCAGTACCTGTGGTAGCAATGATTACGGCATCGCCTGTGGCTGGTGCCACACCGCCTACCCATGTGGTGCCGGTTGCCCAAACTCCTCCTGTGGCGGTAGATGTAATGGTAGCGGCTTTTATCAGCTGCATGCTGCCCATCATAAAAACAAAAACAATAAGTAATTTACTTATTGTCTTCTGATACGTGTTGTTGATTGTTGTTGTGTAATTGTTTTGCTTCTTCATTTTTTTGTTTTTTTTGTAATTAACTTTTTAATTTTGTTTGGGGTTAATGGGGTTTTTGTGTTTATTTCATTTCTATTTTCATTTCAACTTACTTATTTGTTATTTCACCTTACTTTTGTTTACGTTATACTTCAAATTTTCAATTTAGTTACAATCTAAGGTCGAACATTTTTTAAAATCGACTAAAATTTATTTAACTAATTGTTTTTCAAACACTATTAAAACGCCCAATTGACTAGTAAATTCACACATAAAACTCATTTTAATAAGCCGTATGTTCAATTACCAAAGCCGAACGTTCATATTAAATCGTTACAAATATATAAAAATTTGAATAGCAACGATGTTAACTTGAAGTTACTTTTTCAAGAGGTGAACTAACTACATTGTTAGCCGAACGCATTTCTCAACAAAAAAGTAAAGCAAACCAAGCGAAATAGCTGTCGAATTGGAGGGTTTTGCAACGCACGATTACCTAAAGCCATGGCAGCATTTAAAGCGCTTATCAGTTAAGTTATCAACCGTTTGCGCATTGATTGAAATTAACTTCCGAACACACACATCAGGTTCAAAAGCAGATAAAGAGGTTTGATTAAAAAATGAGTGAGGAATCCGCTTTAGCGGAAAAATGAAGGCCAAAATGGCTAAAAAGTGAAATGATAAAAAATGCTAAATCGCTTGATTTTGAAGCTAGAGGATGACTTTTTGGTTCGAGGTCTGGATGATTTACTGCCGAGGCTAAGCAAATTACTGCCGTGGCTAGGCAAATTACTGCCGAGGCTAAGCTAATTACTGCCGAGCCCACCTTTATACATAAATTGGCTAGGCTCGGCAGTAAATCAGTTATTTCACTCTTATTTTGATGACTTGGCTTATGCCTTGAGGCACACCTTTTACTATCAACTCATGTGTAAAATACACCACAGCGCCTGATGTTAAACCCTCAACCAGTTTGGTAGCCGTTAAAGTAGAGCGTATCAATTCGAACTTTGCATTGTCGTACGAAATATGCCATTCATGAAAGTGTCTTTCTCGTGGCCCTCCAGGAGCGGTGAGTATTACTTCACCAGGATTCACGCCATCTTTCGCATCAAATTTATGCTTTTGTGGAATGCTTGCTTCCACCACCTTAAACTTGCCACTTTCCAAGATAGCGATGGAGTTCACAGGGTCGTCATTTGCAGCCTCTTGAAACAAGTTGAGCAACATATTGAGTTGATTCATCATTTTTCTGAACAAGCCCGGACGAGTACCCGTCCCTGCGCCTTTGTAAGCCGAAATGCTGGCGTTAACTACCGTCATCTTAGCCGCAGGCACCGATACATAAGTACTCGAACCACAAGCACCCGAAATTTCTTGTGCCCTTGTTAAACGACCCAGAATAGTGTTAGGCATATCTATCGCACCTTCCACCGTGTGAATGGGCAATGGCACCGCCAGCAAGACAATAGCGTTAATAGAATGTTCTTTTGATTTCAGGTTTTTAAATGCTTGACGCCTGTTTCGTCTGTTTCCGATTAAATAAGTGATTTTTTTCATTTCTTTTTTTTAAAAGATTTTAAAAATTATTTTTTTGACGATATAAAAACAAAAAACGCTTTCATGCGAATGAAAACGTTCTTCAGGATATCCAATAAAATAAACCCTTTTGGCGGATGAACCAGTTGGAATAACCGCTAATGAAAGAGAATGAAGTATGTCGCAATTATAGTGCATGACCTATCGAATTACGGCACAATATTAATAGCAAATGCATCACAAAAAAATGACTTAAGTCAGCCTTTTTGATTTTTTTTAATTGTTGATGAGTTTGAAACAAAAAAAAGGGACAACCTTAGTCGTCCATTTTCATTTATTTTGATACCAATTCGAATCCTTTATTCAATCACAATTTTTCTATTGATGATGCTCTTACCGTTTTCTATTTGGATGAAATAAACTCCACTCCTCATCTCTCCTTTCTCAATGGTTACGAGCTTTGTGCCACTCACCATCATTCGTTTGATTTCTTTTCCCAACACATCCATTATTTTTATTGAAGTATGCATTTGTAGTTCGCTAAACGCGATGGAAGTTTGCATGGTAAACGGATTTGGAGCAATCACCACCGATTGATTGTTGCTTGCTTCGTCAACGCCAGCAGCCAATAGCACACAATCCGATGTGTCGTTGCAAAATCCATTCGACACAATCACAGCAAAATTTCCGTTCACATAAGGCGTGTAACTTTGCCCAGTAGCGCCTACAATCAGCGAATCGCCATGTCCACAATCAATCCATTGATACGTCACATGAGTAATGTTAGCAGTAGCCGTAGAGCCTGAAACCGTTACCGCTACCGGCACTGACGATGGCACCACACTCATCGTAGTAGAGTCGATGCATCCGTAACTATCCGTCACCGTGAGCTTATACGTACCATTACCAACAATTACCGTATCGTTCGTGCTCTGGTTCGACCAGCTGTAATGTGCATAAATTAATGAATCTGAATACAACGTAGTAGTGTATGCACTACCGAAACAAGTGTACGGATAGCCCGCTATCATTGGCGTTGGATTAGGATGTTCGAACACATTCACCGTAGTTGATTTCGAACAACCGTTCAACATAGAGGTTACAAAACACAAGCCCGGACTCGAATCTGTGATGCTTGTATCAGAAGATACCGTGCTCCACACATAGTTATCATAAGTAGTTGGATGAACAGTAAACACCGTTGAACGCCCCGGACAAAAGCCTGTTAAGCCAGATATCACCGGATTCATGTTCGATGTTCCTGTTGAATTAACAAATACGTTTGCCGTTATAACCGTTGTTCCTATTGGCGTTCCATCGTCAGTGGCTACAAATGTAATAGGGTTGTTTCCAATATTTGCTGATGTGCCAATGATGCGAATAACAGCAGAAGCGGTATTTCCAGAGGTATTGCTTATCACCATCGCATTCGACATTCCATTCATGTTGATTGAAATATTTGTCGTTTGTCCTGCTTCAGGCGATAAAAAGTTTTCACGAATGTAAAGCGTATCGCCCAATCCACAAATCCTTGCCGTGTCGCAATTCAAAAGCCCAGCCGCCACAGGCGCCATGTTGGTGCCCGTGCAAAAATCAGAATAGAACGATTGATTATCCAAAAAATCGATACCATCATTCACTCCCGCACCACCATCGTAAGCGATGCCCGGTTGGTCAAACGTACCAAACTGAATGAAGTTTAGACCATCACCTTTGTTGATGCCAACTGTTGCAGGTGTACCTCCAAAGCCATTGGTACCGCCATATCCAGTGGTCCACTGCATATCACCATAACAAAAAGCCACATTATTTCCTGAAGGCAAAATCGAATCGTTACCATTAGTCATGATTACTTGAAACGTGTTCAAGAGCGCATTTGCGCCCATTCCATAATACCCCACTTGATTCCATTGAACGATAACGTGAGTAGGTGTAATTTTATAATATACCAATCCGCTTGTTGCAGTAATTGTGTTCACATCCGCCCAAAAAGGCGCCAACATTACACTTCCTTGAAACGGAAAACCAGTAGCCGAAAACCCACTGTTAGCGGCCGTTAACGTAACATTCCCATTGCTATTGATAAAAAACTGAGTATAATTGGTACCGTATAAACAAAAATTAAAAGGAATCGTTTTCGCCAATGTCGAACCATCATCCGTGCGGTAATCTGGCGCTGTACCATTCGTAAATTCTGCTACACTGAAGGTAGTGTCTATTGTTGCCACACAACTACACATCAATGTTCCTTCGCCATCTCTATCGCTCTTCAACTTTTTTTGTTGAGCCTTTGTTACCTTCGAAACAGGCAACGCATGAGCATCGGTTGTTATCAAATAATCAACATTCGATTTCAATTCACGTTTCATTTTCATTGCCGAATAATCGGATGATGAGATGCTAACTTTCCGTTCCATCCCCTGCTGTGCGTTGGTTTTGTGAACGATTAATGAAATGATACTTAAAGTGAGTATTATTTTTTTCATGGTTAATGTATATTTGTTTTCAGGCGTAAATGTAATTAAATTCCTTAATAATGATTGAACATTCTTCAGCGAGTATTAAAAAGTAGTTTATATGAAAAACCAAACGCGTTTTTTGTAATTCGATTAATGTTACTTTTGTCCGATTTTAATTATGCATCCTTTGTTACGACATTTAGTAATCATCCTTTTCTTCACTCCTTCCTTGCTTTTTGCGGGCAATGGCGATACGGCCACGTTTTTCAAATCGAAAGGAATTACACATTATTTTTCTAGTGCAGGTTTCGAATCCTCTGATTCATCACTATCCATCGATAATTCGCTAGCTGGATATCAAAATTACAGTGACCGAAACACTTTGGGAAATATTGGTTTACCCATTGCCGATTTGGTTTACAATCCTTCGCAAATCAGCACAGGTATCGGTTTTAATTATTGGAAAAACAATTATCAAAATTATTTTTACACTCCACAAAACATCAAGTATTACAACACGCGCAGCCCCTTCACCGATTTGTTATATGTGGCAGGAAGTAAAAAGGAAAGTGTATTTCGATTAATCTTCTCGTACAACATCAAAAAAAATTGGAACACCACCGTTAATTTCTCACGCATACGTAGCGAAGGTTTGTATAAACAAACAAAAACACTTGAAAATTTTCTAGCTATATCATCTAATTTCAAAAGCAACAACAATCGATATTGGCTATTAACAAGTATCTTGTTCAACGGCTGTAAAAACGCAGAAAATGGGGGCATTAAAGCCGATTCGGATTTTGTGAATGGTACTTCTTTCGACCGTAAATTAATCGCCATCAACCTATCAAGTGCCAAACGAAGTGTCATCAGCAAAGGTGCTACGATAAAGCAATTCATCAACGTTGGAAGCAAAACAAAAATCAATGATTCATTGAGTTCCATTGTGTCTTCATCACACCTTAGTCTCACCACTTCTTTCATTGACGAAGCCTTGATGTATCAAGACCATGCTCCTGCGGATGGGTTCTATAGAAATAGTTATTATCCTTCGGATACACTCAAAACCTTTGATTCCACTTACACCTGCAAGTTCGCAAACCAATTGGAATGGAAACGAGTTGATAACGGCAAACATCGCGGACTGATTGATATGTTTGGTATTAGTCTTGGAGTGAAAGACGAAATGTGTAAAATAAAACAACAAGAAATAGATACCACTTTCAACAATATTCTAATTTCGACTTCTCTTTATAATACCTATTCAACTAATAATTTCTGGTGGCGACTAGCTGGAATGTATGATGCGGTTGGTTACAACAAAGGTGATTACCAAACAAACATTGTTTTAAAAAAGAAATTAATTGATAGCGCTCTTATCCTCACCGTTGCTGGAAATCTACAAGTAAAAACTCCTGATTTTATATACAACCGATACCTTTCTAACCATTTCAAATGGAACAATAACTTTGATAAAACTCAAACGCTACAAGTTGGTGGAGATATAGAATGGAAAAAATATAAATTGAAACTTGGTGGAGATTATAAAGTGTTCAAGAACATTTTGTACTTCGATAACGATGCAATAGCTCGACAATACATTGGCCAAGTTCCTTTATTTACAGCCTATTTAAAGAAAGACTTCAAATTATTAAATTGGCATTTAAACAACTCTGTTATTTATCAATACGTGCCCGACTCAATGGTGATAAGAGTTCCACAGCTTGTATTAAATCATTCATTGTATTATGAAAATGACTTATTAAAAGGTGTTTTACATCTTCAGATAGGAGCATCTTTAAGTTATTCTTCTGCTTATTTTGCTGACGCCTACATGCCAGCAACAGGTGAATTTTACTTACAATCCGCACAGAAATATGGTAATTATCCTTTTATTGATGTGTTCCTAAATGCAAGAATCAAATCGGTTCGTGTATTTATTAAAGCTGATCACGTAAATAGTGGTTTGATGGGAAATAATTACATGATCACTCCAAGATACCCTATGAATGACAGACTATTCAAAATAGGTATCAATTGGAGATTCTGGGATTAGTGTTGAACAATGGTTAGAATTGTAAATAAATTGGCATCACTTGGTCAGCTTGTTTTACCTGAATAATCACCCACAAGAACACTAATAATATCGCAACTCTACTCAGCAACGAAGTTTTAGCAAGAAACTTTTCGGTAAAAAACTGATATGATTTCGGTATAAAGTGGATAATATAACCTAATAACATGATGGCAAAAACGCTTCCATAAGCTGATAACATTGGTGTGAAGGCTGCGATATCGAAATTAAATAATATTTGAGTTATGATTACTCCTGCATCATGAAAGGTAGCAGCTTTGAAGAAAATCCAACAAAAGCAAACAAAATGGAAAGTGATAATTACTCCAATTACTTTCCAAAATTTAGAATTAAATTGTTGATTGTTAAATCGAGTAACAAGTGAAAGCCTTAATTTATCAATAGCAAGGGCGATTCCATGCATTCCTCCCCAAACAATAAAATTGAATGAAGCACCATGCCATAAACCTCCCAGTAGCATTGTAATCATCAAATTAAAATACTGACGCACCTTCCCTGCCCTATTACCACCTAAAGAAATATATAGATAATCTTTGAGCCAAGAAGAAAGTGAAATGTGCCATCTACGCCAAAACTCAGTAATACTAGATGATTGATAAGGGGAATCAAAATTTTCGTTGATGGTAAAGCCCATCCATTTCGCCATACCAATAGCCATATCAGAATAACCAGAGAAATCACAATAGATTACCATCGCATATCCGTAAACGCCAAGCAAACATTCAATTCCCGAATGTCGTGAAGGATCATCAAAAATATACTGAACATAATTCACATAAATATAATCCGAAATCACCACCTTCTTAAAAAGACCTCCCAGTATAAGATACATCCCTCGTGCAATATCATCGTTGCTTATATAAATGTCTTTGCGTATTTGAGGTATAAAATCAGAAGCACGAACGATAGGCCCCATCACAAGTTTAGGGAAGAAACTAAGAAAGAAACAATAATCAAGGAAACTTTGAACCGGCTTGAATTTGCCTCTATATACATCTATGGTATAACTCAAATTTTCAAAAGTGTAAAACGAAATTCCGATGGGTAGAATAAGGTGTAAGGGCTGCACTTCACCTAATTTTAAGTCATTGATAATTTCAATAAAAAAATTGGTGTATTTAAAATAAAACAACAATCCAAGATTGATAAGAATACTGAAAATTAAAATGAGGTTTTTCTTTCTCTTGGTTTTAGCTGCATAAATCCAATTCGAAAGATTAAAATCAACAACAGCAGACAACAAGATAAAAAGAAAATAAAATCCACAAGCTTTGTAAAAAAAGTAAAGTGAGAAAATTGTAAAATAGATTACACGAGATAATTTTCTTTTATATAAAAATTGATAACCCAAAAGAAAGATACAAAAGAAAAACAGGAAAAACCCCGAGTTGAACAACAATGGGTCTTTCACATTATAGGTAAGTTGTGAAACTAATTTATCGAAATCAATATTCAACATCGCACTATCCTATTGAATGTTATTCTTTGATTTATACTTGTCATATCCTTGCATTAATGCTTTATAAAACAAAGTTCCCTGAATTTGATACCCTTTACCACTAAAATGAACCCGATCTCTTGCAGATAATTTTGCTGTATACCATTTACCCATTGAACCAAATCCACCCATTATTTCATATAAATCCCAATATGCGATGTTATTGTTTAAGCAATATCGAATAATGGTTTCTTTATCTGTCTTCATATCCGGGTTCTTCACTCCACCCTTTCTTGATCTCCGAAAAGAATCTCCTGGAGTGGTAAGTATGATGGATGATTTAGGGTTTGTTGATTTAATATTTGTCACAAGAGAATCAATTTGATGATAAAACAAATCCTTATCAAATCCTTTACTAAATCCTTCATTCGTTCCCATGGAAACAATAATTAAATCCGAATTCAAATAAGCAAGTTGTTCAATAAAATGTTTCGACATATTATAATGCCTGTATTCTGAGCCATTCACTCCAATCATATTATACAATACTCCCGATGAATCATTCTCCAATAGCATACCATAAATCCTTGTTGTTCTTTGACATGAAGAGTCAGAACATTTGTTCTTTAAAATAAGTTGTCGAATGGGTGAGTCAAATTTTAGTTGAGAAATGTAAGGACTAGTTTCTTTATCCGAAGATTTGAAAACTCCTCTTTCACAATTTAAATCATCACAAATAGTAAGGTCATAATTGTTAATTCCTTTCTCATGAAACAAGGTAAACTTGTTGAACATATAACCCAATCCTGGCTGATCTTTCACCATTATATTTATCTCAGCGGTCGAATCCGTTGTTTCAATAGTAAATCCACTAACACCAATAGGCAATGGCTTTTCGTAAAAAACATTTCTCTTGGCCTCCCACTTACCATTTGTTGTAGACTTATAACTGGTAGGTTCATTGCTTTTGGCCACTCGATAAGGAAAAACAAGTCCTCTACCAGCATTACCAAATTTTAACTGCATTTTCTGTCGAATAGTTCCTGATAATAAATCAGCCTGAATATGAGAATCCCCTATGTGAGTGATGTTGATTCGTCCTGATTTTGAATGTTCGAGTTGAACTAGTTTTTCATAAAACGATTGAAGAGATGTGCTATCATTTTCAATTCTATTCAAATCAGTACGAATAAATTTAAATTTCGAATAATCAATAGAATCAACTATTTGAGAACGAACAATACTTCTAGAGAAAAATGTTAGTACACAAAACACCACAAATATTATAGTTCTATTCATGGTGTAACCGATTTTGTTTCTTGTTATAATCATTGTACTCACTCATCAATTTTGAATATAAAAGTTTGCCAACTCTATGTGCACCTTTAAAATTGAAGTGGGTATAGTCTTTATTTGCTAATATATTGTCTCCTTCAACCCATTTAACCATTGATTCACTCCCTCCCATTGCATCGAAAAGGCTCCAAAAAGCAAGATTGTTTTTTTCTGCAATTTCTTTTTGAGCCGCAACCAAAATCGGGACGCTTGGGTCGGTGTGAAATTCTCCATCTTTTCTATAACTCTTATCTCCAACGCTTATTAGCAAAATACTTGCTTTTGGAAAACTCAACTGTATGTGTTTAATTGTATTTGTTATCCCTTTTACATACCACGAGAAGTCAGTGACTTTTGAATTAACCACATTTAATCCATATTCAAGAATGATTAAATCGTAATTCAAACAATCGTTTGTGCCAGCGTAAACACTTTGAGTAACCTTTGAAATTGGCAATCCAGAGTTTCCTCTAAAAGAAAAATTATCAACAAAAACACCACTATCGCTCTCAACACTAAATCCAAATACATCAATTGGAGTTTTACATAAAAACCTTGCATCCATGTATTGACAAGCGCTTCCATTATTTATTACTAATTGATTAACTGTTTTCTTCTCATTTAGTTTGTATAACTTTCCATTGATTGCTACTTGATTATCGTCATCACTTTTTCCGTACAACAATATAGTTTTTGGGAATTTATTTAAATGCTTTCTATTTACAGCAGTATATCGCACCCAAGATGGTGATTTGTCGGCATCATTTGTAGTAATAGTTGCTGGGACAAAACCATTACCCGAAATTCCAAGTAAATGACCATGTGTATTTTCATCCAGCAAATTATAAGTAGTCCATCCATCAAAGGAATGCAAAATACTTGTTCTAAAGCCAGCTACAATTGAGGTGATTGGCAAATATCCAACACCATCCCCTCCAAATGTATTTTGATAACATTCTCTAACGTCTTGTGTTATCAAATCTCCTTCAATCATAGAGTCTCCAAAATATCCTATCCTTACCTTACGCTTACGTTGTTTTAGCTCATTTAATGCAGTGAAAAAATGAGCCAATGTAGTTTCTTCACCCTTTTTGAAGTCGATAATATTAGCAGGATCAATATCTCGTAAAGCTATAGCAGTGCTGTCTTTAGATTTTAGACTAGCATTAACTATAGGCAAAGGTAGGGGTGAATTCCTTAACTTATCTAATTTCAATATATCAATGAGAGGAGAAACTTTTTTGGTTTGATATCCTAAAATATTTATTTCGGTTGAAAACAACGACAAAACTATTAACGTTATAGTAGCACTGAACACCATAAGAAAAGGCTGGGAATGTCGGTTTGTTTCGGTCATTTAATTTTAAAAAATAGGCGGCAAAGATAGTTTTTTACTCATTAGATGAAGGTTCAATTATAAAAGTGCAAATCATCTTTTAAATTAATATTTCTTTGCGAAATTTACAATATAGTATTTAACTTTTAAATTAAAAATCCCCGGCTTCTATTAATTTTATTGCTTCTTCTACATTTTTATCTGAACCTTGAGGGTCATATTCTGTCTTAAGACTTGAATTAAACATTACAGCTACACTTTGCCACATAAACGCAGAAAAAGAACCTCTCATGTCTTTGACAACACTATAGGTTGTTTTACCAGTTTCCCTGTCTATGAGCTTTATTAATAGCCTACCTTGGTTAATAGTTAAATTTTCAAGCTCTTTTCCAAATTGTTCTTTTAGTTGTTTTTCAGCTAATTTAGTGTACTTCAACCGTTCCCTTTCTGGCATATTCGCCAATATCCGATCATATTCTTTAAGTTTTGCTGCTGCAAGAATAGCGTATGGATAAACCACTTTTACATTATATTTAAGCCTATCCCAGGCAGCTTTTTGTCGAGGATTTCTAAAAATTCTGTCAGCATAACAATAGACAGTTGGTAAGGTAACGAAAGGAATTGTATCACCTTCGTAAATGGTGAGTCTTACATAAGCTGCATGCACCGGCAAAACCAAACCTTTCAATGAATCTGTTTGAGATTGCATTCTTACTGAAAAAAGTATGAATATGAATATAAACTTTTTACTCATGTTAGGTCAAAGTTTACAAAAGTAATACCAATTAATTGTATTTGGGTACAAATTAGAAAACAACCTCAAAAATGATAATATTCTGTTGTCGCTTTCTCTTAAAACACCAATAAAGTTGATAACAATGAAGTGTTAACACCTCAATTTGAAACCTAGAAATTTGAATTCGATTAGACTTTTTATTTGTGCTTAGGATAATAAATTTAAACACTTTCTTCATTTCTATAATTTCAAACGATCAATTTAATTTTGTTAAAAGAAATCAAATTTAAATGTTACAGGTGACAACTTTTTTGAAAAAAATTATTCTACATCAAACATTAAACCATCGTAAGCTAACGAAATAAATGAGGGTAATTCTTTTTCCACCTCTTGATGTAATCCAAGTTGGTGGCTTATGTGGGTAAAATATGCCTGTTCGGGTTTTAGCTCCTTCATCAGTTCAATTGCTTGTTCAAAAGTAAAATGTGATATATGAGATTCTCTCCTTAATGCGTTTATAACAATGATTTTTGAACCCTTTATTTTTTGTTTTTCTTGCTCATTAATATAATTAGCATCAGTTATGTAGGTGAAATCTTTGATTCTAAAACCAAAAACAGGTAAACGATAATGCATCACTTCAATCGGTAAGAAATCAAGCCCCTCAATAGTTGTGAGTTCATTTTTTAATAAATGAAACTTTATTTCTGGAATCCCAGGATATTTAAATTCGGTGAATATATATGCATAGTCACGTCTTATAGCCTGCTGTACACGTTCAGAAGCATACACATCCATTTCTTTTTGTTGAATGTAATTATATGCTCTTATATCATCAAAACCTCCAGTATGATCCTTGTGTTCGTGAGTAAGGATAACGGCATCAAGTGTTTTAACCTTTTCACGCAACATTTGTTGTCGGAAGTCTGGGCCTGTATCAATAATATAAGTTTTATGATTTTCCTCAATCAAAATTGAAGAACGTAACCGTTTATCTCTACTATCTTTTGATTGGCAAACCAAGCAAGGACAGGCAATAATTGGAACACCCTGAGAAGTTCCTGTTCCTAAAAAAGTAATTTTCACTTTAACGATTAAAATTAATCGCATAAAAGTAGAAGAAAATCCGATACCAAAAATTCTTAATTTAACAAGTGGAAAAAAATTGCGTGAACTTTGATACACTGTTTTCGTAACTAATTACTAAGAGTCTCCACCCGACAAATCGAGGTACACAAATCGGTTGAATGGTTCGAACTGATTTAAAATAGAGGTATTCATAGATTTTTAAATTACTAAACACCACAATAAATAATGTTAATAAGATGTTTATTTGTTGTTGAAAATATTTTTTCCTTAACAAGTCTTTCAAAAATTGGTAATTTTGCTCAATGACTGATTTTGCAACTAAAACCGACATAAACTCCCGAAGACGAGTAACCAAGCCTAGTTCAGCTCAACAACTAATGGACATCGGCAAACTGCCTCCGCAAGCTATAGAGCTCGAGGAAGCTGTTCTTGGAGCATTAATGCTCGAACGTGATGCACTAACAAATGTAATTGATATTTTAAAACCACAGAGTTTTTATAAAGATGCCAATGCACGGATTTTTGCAGCTATCGAACAATTATTTACTCGTTCAGAACCTGTCGATATCTTAACAGTGACTCAAGAATTAAAAAAAACAGGAGAACTAGAAATAGTTGGTGGTGCCTATTATATCACTCAACTTACCAACCGGGTGGCATCTGCTGCTAATGCCGAATTTCATGCACGAATTGTAGCACAAAAGTTTATTCAAAGAGAATTGATTCGAATTTCGACTGATACCATACGCGATTCTTACGAAGAGAGTTCTGATGTATTCGATTTATTAGACAAAGCAGAAAAAAATCTTTTTTCAATAGTTGAAGGGAATATCAAAAAGAACTATGATAAAATGAGTACCCTCATTCGATTAGCAATTGAACAAATTGATAGAATCAAAGAAAACCAAGGACAATTTTCAGGAATTCAATCAGGACTTACTGCATTGGATAGAATCACTTCAGGCTGGCAAAATTCAGATTTAGTGATCATCGCAGCACGACCTGCTATGGGTAAAACAGCTTTAGTATTGACCATGGCTCGAAATGCGGCTGTTGATTTTAAACATCCTGTAGCTGTATTCTCATTAGAGATGTCCTCATTACAACTTGTCACCCGTCTGATTGCAAGTGAAACAGAGCTGTCTTCAGAAAAACTTAAAAAAGGTACTCTTGAAGACTATGAATATGCTCAATTGAATGAGAAAATTAAACAAATAGCTGAAGCTCCTTTGTTTATTGATGATACACCAGGATTGTCAGTCTTCGAACTTCGAGCTAAATCAAGAAGATTGAAAGAACAACACAAAATTGAACTTATAATTATTGATTATCTTCAATTAATGACGGCTGGTGGCGAAGGAAAGGGAAATAGAGAGCAGGAAATTGCCACCATTTCTCGTTCACTAAAGGGCTTAGCCAAAGAATTAAACATTCCAGTAATCGCACTTTCTCAATTAAGCAGAGCGGTTGAAACACGTGGAGGAGATAAACGTCCTGTACTTTCTGACTTACGTGAATCTGGAGCTATTGAACAAGATGCGGATATCGTTATGTTTATACACCGTCCAGAATATTATAATATAACAGAAGATGGTGAAGGAAACTCAACTATTGGAGTTGCAGAATTGATCATTGCAAAACATCGAAATGGTCCCATTGATTCAGCAAAAACAAGGTATATTGGTAAGTACACTAAATTTACTGACCTTGATTTTATGGACATTAAAGAAGACGACTATGGTAACTCAAGTGCATTATCCCCTTCTTCCGATTTTGGAACACAGAACTCTGTCATTCGAGGATCGAAAATGAATGACATTGAAGAAGATCATCCTTTTTAATATGACATTATGAAAATCAAACGTCTTCTTTTTTTAGTCGCCTTAAATTTTAGTTCGTTCTATTCTCAAGCGGCTTATATCCTGATACCAATGGACCTGCAACAAAAAGACCATTTGAAAGCTTATGGCATTGCGTATTGGGTATTAAAAAATGACATAGAGGTGCATTGGTTGCTTAATTATCGTGGTGGAAGCTTTATGATGAAAGATGCAAAAGGTATCGAATCTGAATGCACTGTTCGGGGGGTTTCATTCGAGGTAATCGCTGACGCAAAATCCACTTCTATTTTAACCGAAATTTCAGATCCCGAAGTGAACATGGAAGATGTGAAACTTGAGAAAGCTCCGAAAATGGCGGTTTATTCACCTAAATTTAAACAACCTTGGGACGATGCAGTAACGTTAGTACTTACTTATGCTGAAATTCCTTATGATATTCTGTATGACGAAGAAATAATGCAAGATAAACTTGTAAAATATGATTGGTTACATCTTCATCACGAAGATTTTACCGGACAATATGGAAGATTCTGGTCACAATATAAAAATGCCAATTGGTATCAAGAACAACAAAAATCACTTGAAGAAAGCGCACAAAAATTAGGGTTTCAAAAAGTGTCGCAGATGAAGCTTGCAGTGGCAAAAAAAATAAGAGACTTTACAGCGGGAGGAGGGTTCTTGTTTGCCATGTGTTCAGCCCCGGACAGTTATGACATTGCATTATCAGCTGAAGGAATTGATGTTTGTGAATCGATGTTTGATGGTGATGGATCAACACCTGATTTTAATCACAAACTAGATTATTCTAAAACTTTTGCATTCACAGGGTTTTCACTTAGTACAAATCCTTTTGAATATAAAAAATCGAATATAGACACCTACGATACTCGAGCTCAGAAATATGGTGTTACACAAAAGAATGATTTATTCACTCTATTTGATTTCTCTGCCAAATGGGATGTAGTTCCAACAATGCTTTGTCAAAATCATGAACAAATTATAAAAGGTTTTTGGGGGCAAACTGTGGGTTTCGATAAGTCCTTTATTAAACCCAATGTGCTTATCTTAGGTGAAAATAAAGCTGCTAATGAAGCACGTTATATTCACGGAGAATTTGGAAAAGGAACTTATACATTTTATAGTGGTCACGATCCTGAAGATTACCAACACCGTGTTGAGGATCCTCCTACCGATTTAAGTTTACACCCTAATTCTCCTGGATATCGACTAATATTGAATAATGTTCTGTTTCCTGCGGCAAAAAAGAAAAAGCAGAAAACATAATATGAGTGAGAAAGACTTCTTTATTTTTTAAGAAGTGTTTTTGCTTCATCAACTGAAATTTTATTTCCATCATTATAGGCAACTATAAAGGCATCAGTTAATTCTGCTGTCAGAAGCTCCGATTTCATTTTAGATGCTTCTTCGTATGAAGTGAAACTGCCAACAGTGTATATTGTCAAACCTTTTTCATCAACATAATTCTTAATACCTTTCGAAGCTACCTTTAAAAATTTATTTGCTATTTCGAGGGGTACCTCATCCTTAAATGCTCCAATCTGAACTTTGAATATGATTCCTAATTCCGTTTTTATTACATTGTTTTTCTGAAACAAACTCTTCGTTTCTTTTTTTGTAGAATCTTGATTTCCTTGTTCATTCAAGCTTTTCTGATTTACTACAGGTTGTTCATTTTTAGTTTTTGAATTTACTGTTTCTTGCTTGTTTGATTCTTTAGGATTGACAATTGGGGATTCAATATCATTTGATTTTTCATGACTAGGAATCAAAATGGTTTGACCATTATTACTAATCGAAAATTTCGGTAAAGCATTTAAATTGGGACCGTTTGCAAATGTGATATTCCCTTGTGATTCTAATTGTTTGGCCTCTGCTAATGAGATTCTCTTGCCATTATAATAGGCAGTAACGAATGCATCTTTAAGTCCTGTTTCAACTAAAGCCACTTTTGCTTCATTCGCCTTTCCTGTGTTATTATAAATTCCAACATTGTATCTCAAGTTTCCATTGGGAGCCGTTTCAGTATACAAAGAGAGCACATTATAAAGTTTTTCTGATGTTACAGGTTGAGAATATACTCCCACTTGAACAGTATAAAACAATCCTCCTCCAATTGTCGTAATATTAGTAGTGGGTGCAATTTCCTTTGGTTCTGATGGTTGTTGTTTGGGGATTGATGATTCTGCAATCTTAGCATTTTCTGTAGGCACCTGCTGAATAGTCGAAGCAGCCTCTGTGTATTTAGAATTTGTAACGATCGGGCTAAGACCATTCATAGCTAAAGCTTGATTGATAGGAATACGTTTACCATTAAGAAACGCTACCACAAATGCATCACGGTATCCGAAATCTCTAATCTGATTTTTCGCAAAATCAGCGGTAGTATATTTTACAAAAACCCCTGCCATATATCTTGTCAGGCCTTGACTCGTGGTTTCTCCTGCAATTGGTGTAATCCCTTTAAATAAATTTTGAGGTATAGGATTCTTGAAAGCGCCAATTTGAACTTTATAAACCAAGCCTTCAGGTAATTTCTCATTCACAGGAATTGGTTTTTTTGCAGAATAAACTGCAGTATTTTTTTTCTCAAAAAGTTCATTCGGAGCCAACCTAATTGCACTTAGGTTAGGAAGTGTTGATTTGTTTTGATTTACTGATACCTTTTCATTCACTGCCAAACTATTCGAATTATTATCCGCTAATTCCTTCTTGGTTGCTTGTTCTTTAGATTTAGTTTTGGTGACTAATTTTGTATCTTGTATTGCGTCTTTCACCTCATCTTTTGAGGAACTCAATTCAGTGGCTTTTACATCATTAGTTTTGGCAACCTCTTTGTTCTCGATGGCCTTATTCTCATTTTCTTTACTTTGCTTTTCATTATTTGACAAGATGGCTAACGAACTACTAGAATTCGATGTATCTTTTGTTACAGGTTGTGTAATTGGCTTCGTGCCCTTCACATTTGTAGTTTCTGATTTCTTTGAGTCTTCCTTGGTTGTAGAAGCCACTACATTTTGTTTCTGAGCTTGGTCTATCTCCTCATTTTTCAATTCGGTTTTAGTTGAGTTTTGTTTCTGTACTGCAGTTTTATTATTAGCTGAAGCAACGAAATTTGGATTCTGTTTCTTGTAAATTTCTAGTGCTTTCTGTTGTTTTTCAATAGCAATTCCTTCGTTATTACTTGCATCATTTAGTGCCGATTCTTTTGCAAGATAAGTACTAGAAGACTCCGCTTCCTTTCTCAGTTTTTCGGCTTTGTCGAAAAACACTTTAGCGTCATCATTCATTAATTCGGCCATTGAAATATCATCCGACTTATTGTTTTTTGAAGCATTCGCCAACTGTTCTAACTGGTATTGATTACTCAGGTATTCTGACTTATTAATTTCTGCAAAAGAATTATTCGATTCTAATTTCTTATTTTCAGCTTGTTTAGCTATTTCTTCAGACTGTTGCATCAACTTCTGTTTCTCTTCCTGATTTTGTTCCGATTCAGCTCTCGACCTTAATTCAGCTGACTGTGTGGATAGTTCATTCGCTTGTTTATTCACTTGTTCTGCTTTTACAAACTCGTCTTTTACTTTTGATGAACTGTATTTTATCTGATTGCCTTTTAAATTTTCAAGCGATTCTTTTGAATCATTCGTTGTTGAATCGTTGCTCACCGACTCTATAGCACTTGTTTTAGAATTCTGATTCAAATCATTCTTCGTTTCCTTGTTAGAGTCACTGGTTTGATTAGAAGCTATTGGATTAGAAGGTATCTTTCTCAATGAATCTAATCGAGTATTGCTTTCCTTTGTTTGAGCTAACAACTCTTTCGAATACTGTTCTGCAGCATTAATTTGTTTAACAATTGCCTTTTTCTGGTCTACATTCTTGGTGGTTTTTAAGTCCGCTTTTTGTGAATTTATTTTAACATTGATTTCATTATTCCAACTATTAAGGACTTCTAACTTTTTCTGCTCACGTTCGACATCGTTTTGGATTGAATTGGTGGCATTTATTTCGCTTGAATATTTTTGATTGATACTCTCATAACTATCATTTGATGTTTCGTTGGTGGTTACAATTGGTTGTTCGGTATTTGCATTCACCGCCTGCTTATTTTCAAGAGAATCCTTTTTAACTTCTTCCGATTTTTTAACCTCATCTCTTATTGACGAATTATAAGCAGTTGCTAATTCATTCTTTTTTAAGGTCGCTAATTTGTTTTCACTTTCTTTAGCTTGTGCAGTTACCTCTTTCGAAAGAGCTTCTGCTTCATTTATTTTTTTAAATGCATCCTTTTTCTCTTCAGGGTTTGAGATGGTAGCTACTTCTTCTTTTTGTTTAGTTATTTTATCTTCTATCGTCTTGTTCCAATTCTTTAAAATTACCGACTTAGCCTTTTCGCGTTCTGTATTATTTTCAATTTTGCTTGTCTCGCTTATCTCGTCAGTATATTTTTTATTTATTACACTATACTCTTGTTTCGAAAGATCTTCATCTATTTTCGTCTCACTTGCGTTGGCTGATGTTACGCTAGCATCTGTTGATTTTCCCTCCACCTTATTGTTTAAAGTTTCAACTTTGGCCACACTTTCTTTGGTTTGTAATTGAATGTCTTTTGACAATTGTTCAGCATCGCTTATTTGCTTGATGAGAACGCGCTTGTCGTCCAAATTAGTGGTGGTTTTTAAATCTTCTTTTTGCTTTTCAATGTGTTCGTTAATGGCTACATTCCAATTCTTCAACACCTCTGTTTTAGCCTTCTCCTTTTCTACTTCATTTGTTAACTTTGAAGTCGCAGTTATCTCATCAGCGAATTTGGTATTAAGATCCGACAAAGTGGCTGTATTCGTATTCTTTAATTCTTCTTGTTTCGATTCTACCGAGTTTTCATTCTTATTCTCAACTTTAGGTTGGTTTGTGTTATCCTCTGTCGTGTTAGATGCTACTTCATTTTTTAATCCGTTTTCATCTTTAGTTGTAGAGGCTACCTCTTTCTTCTCGTTGGCTTTAGTGGTTGGATTAGAAGTTTGTTTATTGTTCGATGCTAACTCTTTTGTTTCTGTTTTTGGTTGAGCATTATTAACCTTACTGTCTTTAACTATTGCTTGATTATTTGTTTCGTTCAATTTGGTTGCTGCTAAAGCATTTGCTTCAGCTTCTGTTGATTTCTTAATCTCATTTACCTTTTCCTCCAACTTATTTTTATCAATAGCGGCAGCAGTTGCGGCAGCCACTTCGCTACTTCCAACTTTAGCTTGTTCCACCACCGAGTTTATCAACTCGCTTTGGTTCTTTATTCCATTGTATTCTTTTTGGGCTTGTGTCACTCTTGCCTCTTTGTCTTCCAATTCTTTTTGCTTTGTTTTATTCTCGGTCAACAGTTCTTCAATCTGAGTCATCAATCCTTTTTTCAAATCTGCATTCTTGGTTCCTTCGGCATCCGCTTTGGTGCTCGCAATGATGGTTTCGTTGTCAGCAATTTCTTGTTTCAAATCATTCCTGCTCTGTACGGCCTTATCTAAGGCTTTTTTCTTGGTTTCTACATCCAGTTTCAAACTGTTTGTAATGGCAGGCACACCTTCGTTTTCTTTACTTAGCTCTTCCAACTTCTTCTCTTGTTCGTCAAGCTTCGCCATTGCCTGAGTTGAGTTTTTACTCTTCACTGCTATTTCTAAATCCTTGGCGTATTCTTTCGACAGGTCAGCTTCTTTTTGTTTAGATTGTGCTGATAATTCCAACTTTTTGGCAAGATTAAACGCATTCACCGTTTCTTCGTTCAACTGATCAGCCTCCTGTTTGGTGGCATTTGCCTTTTCAGTCAAAGTTTGTTTTTTCACATTATCACTCGAACCACGAGCAGCATCGAATAAATCGGAAGCTTCTTTGGATTTGTTTTGAGCCTGTTCGTTCTTTTGATTGGCATACATCAACGCAATATCGGCTTGCTCTTGGGCATCTTTTGCTTCGCTTTCTACCACTTTGGCATCATCGTTTGCAATTTTAATGATGTTTTCATTCGATAATTTTGTTCCTGGTTGAGGTTTCGTACTTTTTACCAAAGGTTCAGAAGGCACAACAGGCTCTTGCTTGACAACCACCACCACATCGTTCACATTCATCTTCGATTTTTCTCTTATGAATTTAAGTGCCATCAAGTAGTTCGAATCGCCTCCTGCTCCATCGAAAATGGTTTTTACTACCAATTTATCGGTTTTCACTTCGTAGCTTATTTCTTGCTTTATGGGTTTGAACTCGTCTTGAATTGGAATCACCACCACTTCCGATTGAATTGGAAACTCGGCCGACTCAACCGTAAATAAGAATTTACCTCCGTTTGGCAAATTCATGCTATACGAACCATCCGTGGGCAAGGTGTTATAGATACCGATGATGGTATTATCAGCAAGGTTTTTAACGGTAATCTTCAAATTCAACTTTTGCTCATCTCTGTTCTTTATCACATTTCCACTTATCACAGCGGCATCAATTGGCTTGCGTTCGGTATTAATATGGTAAACTTCTGTTTTCCCAGTGATACTGGCTCTTGCCGATGAAAAATAAGCTTGCTTCTCTGATGAATCGGTTACAAAAAGGATGTCATCATCAGGGGTATTGATGGGGAAGTCTAAGTTTTCGGGTTCGCTCCACTTTTTAGTTGCTTCGTTGTAGGTGGTTTTGAATACATCATATCCTCCCATCGAATTATGACCTTTGGAACAGAAAAACAAATCCTTTCCATTGGGGTGAAGGAAAGGGTAATCTTCATCAAAATCGGTATTAACAGGTGCACCTAACGAAACGGGTTTGGAGAATTCACCATTTTCCAAGCGATTGGTGGTAAATATTTCTTTGCCTTTCGTGCCATCTTCGCCATAACTCGAAAAGAAAATCTGATTATTGTCTTTCGAAAGGTAAATGATGGAATTGTCTTTTTTCTTTTTATCGATGGCCGTCTTAAACTGTTTTTCGTCTGGTTTCACCAATAACTTCCCTCCTATTTGCGAAATGTCGTAGGCTCTATAAAATTCCGCCTTGTTCATTTCCTTTTTTTCGATTACCGACAAATCTTTAAGGCTGCGCAAAAGTTGTTTTCCATTTTTACACATTTCAATTTGCCTGTCGACTTGAAGCTTGCTGGCTTTATTTGCCGAGGCCACCTTTTTGTATTTTGTGTATTCGGCTATGGCGTCATCAAAGCGGTAATTGAGGTGATAGGCTTTTGCGAGGTAATACATCACTTCCTTTTCCACATCTTTGTTTTCCGAAAACTCGAGAAAAGGGATGGCTTTTTCTTTATCGTCACTGGCAAATAGGGTACACACTCCAAAACGATAGTTGTAGTCAGGGTCTTTGGGGTAAACACTTAATAACTGACTGAATAAGGGGTAGGCTTGTTCGAATTCATCATCCTCGAAAAGTTTATTCGCATGTTTCTTGAATTCGGCCTCATCGGCAAATGAAGCTTGACCAATTGCAAAATGAATGTTGAGAACAACGGCCAGCGCTAAGAAAGTATACCTTATCTGTCTACTCATAGAGCTGTCGCTGAAATTGGGGCTGTGATGCAAACTAAACTTATCAATACATTTCTTCTTTCTCTTACCACCATATTTTGTTGCAATGCAATTCACAAATTTAATTATTTTTATAGTATGATGCTAGCCATTCTCAAATTCCATAAACAATCCATTGTTAATTTCTTACATCCGCTCATCGAGGATAGTGCTCGAAACTTTCTTTCGCAACAATAATTTTAGAAAAACATCGTTTACTATTGGTCAACCACTATCTTTGCACCATGAAATTGTTTAAGCACATTTTTCTTTTCTCCATACTTTCCGTTTTCGTACTCTCGTCTTGCAAAAAAGACAAGATACTTTCCGACTCCAGTGCAAAGCTTGGATTCTCGACTGACTCGGTATTGTTCGATACCGTGTTTACTCAAGTGGGCTCTACCACCAAAAGCTTTAGAATATACAATAGCGAAAAACAAACTTTAAACATATCGAAAGTATATTTAGGAGGAGGAACCAACTCCCAATTCAGAATCAATGTGGATGGTTTTTCGGGAACTTCGCTTTCGGATATTGAAATACTCGCAGGCGATAGTTTATATGTATTTGTTCAAGTAACCGTAAATCCATTCTCTGCGCTTTCGCCATTATTGATAAAAGATTCGGTCATCTTCGAAACCAATGGAAATACTCAACATGTTAGCCTTACCGCCATAGGAAGGGATGTTTATCTGCATAAACCAAATGTGTTTCCTACGAATGGACTACCGCCCTACTCTATCATTGGCGATGGAACAGGCACTTGTCACCATACCATTTGGACAAACGATAAACCACATTTAATTTTCGGATATGCCGTTGTCGACTCGTGTTGTATTCTCGAAATGCAACCAGGCACTCAGGTGTATTTACACAAGTATGCTGTATTATGGGTGTATAAAGATGGTTCGTTGCAAGTTCATGGTACGTATGGCAATGAAGTAACCTTCGAAGGCGACCGTTTAGAACCCGACTACAAAGAAATACCCGGGCAATGGGGAAAAATATGGTTGATGAAAGGCAGTATAAACAATAGCTTCGATTGGGCTAAAATTAAAAACGGCTCCATTGGCATACAAGCCGAAGAACCCGATGCTACCGGTACGCTCCCTTTTCTAAGTCTTAAACATACCATCATCAAAAACATGACTGCTGCTGCCCTTTACACTCAAAAAGCTCATGTGGAATGTTCGCATTGTGTGTTTGCCAATTGTGGACAATATGTGGCAGCTTTATCACGGGGAGGAATCTATAATTTTCAGCAATGTACTTTTGCTAATTATTGGAACGGCAATCCGAACAATGCCACAGGAGGCAATGCAGGAGGTTCGAGGACTACACCTCTATTTGTTTTGAATAATCATTATATTGATAACACCAATACCGAAATAGTGTATCAAATGGACTCGATTGCCTATTTTGGAAATTGTATTATTTACGGAGAATTAGATGACGAAATGGCCTTAGATTCGGCTGAGGGAGTAACGGGTTACAACCTTAAATATTATTTCGATCATTGTATGGTAAAATCGGCTTCGTTGAGCACCACCCTTGCTGGGCATTACAATTCCGTTTACCGAAACATCGACCCAAGTTTTGTGGATATAAGCATCAATAACTATAAATTATCAAGCAACTCCCAAGCCATCAATCATGGAGCTTTCCTGGGTAGTATAGATTATGATTTGAACAACTATTTTTCTTCGGACGGCCTACTCGATATAGGTGCTTACGAATACCATTAAAAAGTTTGGTTTGAATTAATAAAAAACTCCTTACATTTCTGTAAAGAGTTTTTTTGTTTTGTGTTGGTAGTGGGACACTATCTAATAACCAACACGAGCTAAACAAGCTCGCGTTTGCGGGTAGACGTAGCGGGAGGTTGCTTTTTGTCATCATGAAACTGTAACTATTACATTCCCTTTCTTGTGTCCCTTGTCAACGTATCTGTGTGCCTCAACTATTTGCTCTAAATTATAAATTTTGTCTATAACAGGTTTTAATTGTCCCGATTCGACAAGTCCTTTCAAATAAATTAAATCTTCTGCCTTTGGAGTTAAGGTGCCGCCCATTAGTTTCTTCCCGCTTATTAATGAAAACCATTTCAAAATAATATACACTACAGGCGTGGTTACAGAGTTAAGATAAACACCATTTTTTTTAGAGATGATACACTTTTAGAAATAGAGGTTTTCCCAACTGTGTCAAAAATGACATCATAGATTTCACCGATTTTGGTAAAATCCTCTTTCGTGTAATCAATTACTTTATCTGCACCAAGTGATTTGACCAAATCTAAATTAGAAGTACTGCATACCCCAATAACTTCTGCACCAAAGTATTTTGCAAGTTGAACCGCACTTGTTCCTAAACTTCCTGAAGCCCCATAGATAAGCACTTTTTGTCCTTTACGAATATTGGCTTTCCTCAAAAAATACACTGCAGTAAGTCCGCCCCAAGGAATTGCGGCTGCTTCTTCATAAGTCAAATTAATCGGCTGCATTGCTATACAGCCAGTTTCCGCGATACATATATACTCTGCATAGGTACCAAATTGGTGTGAGGAAGATGCAAAAACCTTATCGCCTTTCTTAAACATTTTTACCTCTTTGCCTACTGCTTCTATTTCGCCAGCAAATATGCTCCCGAGTATTTCTTTTTTTGGTTTGCATAAACCAAGAACTATCCGGGCAAAAATCCAAAAGGAAAGAGGAACTACAAAGCCCCGAACTCTAACATCCCCAACCGTAACTGTTGTAGCATATATTTTCACTAGCACTTCATTGTCTTTTGGACTAGGTTTTTCTACTTCTTTAATTTGGAGAACTTCTGGAGGTCCGTATTTGTTACAAATTATTGCTTTCATCTTTTTACTGGTGTCTTTCATTTTGATAATTTGTTGTCAGTTTGGGTGTCGCTCTGCAATGACCCGCAAACGCGAGGTGTTTCGCTCGTGTTTATTATTCTGTGGCGTCCCGCCACAACACAGCTTTTTTTTGTTTTGTGTTGGTAGTGGGACACTACCTAATAACCAACACCAGCTAAACAAGCTCGCGTTTGCGGGGGGGGAAGGCGTTGGCTATTTCACTACGAATATTATGTCTGTTAGGGCTGTAAATGTTTGTGGCTTACCTTTAAAATTGAAACTCACTTTTAGGTCGTCAACCTTTTTAGAACCAAAATTATCCAAGTATGAAATAATCGTTGGCTTTAAAAGGTCAAGATTTCTTTTCAGTTTCCAAGAACCATTGAAGTCGTCAGTGTCCACAAGCACAAGGAACAAACGGTTTTCAGAACCAAACCGCATTTCTCCTTGATTTTCGTAAAGCCAAGTCGCAAGAATTTTTGGATTAGCTTGAACTTCGTTTAAAATTTCAAGTTTCTCGTCTTTTAGCTTTGTCAAAACACCATTGCAGAAAGCATCATTTCTATCTTTCATCTTCTCAACTATTTCATAAAAGATGTCCGCAGGTTTCGCCTTTTTATCAAAAACAATTTTGGCTTCTTCAGCTTTCTTTTTTAGAAAAGTCAATTCAACTGGATAACCTTTTTCCTTGCGTTTGTCTTTGATGTATTCAGCAGGTAGATAAGTTACTTTTAAATCAAACGGAACATTGTTAATGAAAAAATCAACGCTTTTTATTTGTCCAACGGTTGGTAAAACTGTTGAATGAGTTTTGAAAATATGTTCGATTAAAATACTGCTCCAATGGTTATACCAACTGTTTAAAACATAGCCTTGGACGGCAACATTGATTTCGGTTTCAAACTTTGAAATGAGTGTGTCGTAAGATTTGTGAACCTTCACATAATGGCTTACTAAATATTTGTCAAGCGAATTTTGATAGTCGCCACCCCAATCAAAGTTTTTGAGTTTATAAAGTTCAGAAACTAATTGAACAGTGTCAAGTTTTACAACTTGCTTTCCGTTTTCTTCTTTGATGTAATCGTTTAGGATTTTATGTGAATTTTCAGGGGCTTTGCAAAGTAGGTCAAACAGTTCAATGAATTGTTTGGCTAATGCCGTTTCCTTTAAAGTGATTTTATTGTTCTTTAGAAATTCGGCAATAAGTTCTTTACGAACTATAGATTTTGTTTTTAACCAAAGTAAACCAATAGCATCATTGCTAAACTCTTCAAGTTTTTCGCTTTCGTGTAATTTTTTCCAGTAGTTAAAGTCCTTCATTTACTAATTCTTGTTGTTGATTGGTTGATACAAAATGCTTTTTCTTGGGTTTGCAAACAAATAATATTTCTTGACTGCCTGCAACGCTTCCTTTTCCGCCTCTTCCGTTATGATAGGTTTTTGCTTCAACCATTACATCTCTGTATTTTGAAATTAGTTTTTCAAACTCTTCAATTCCTGGATAACTACGATTGTTATAACTGATTAACCAATTAGGGATTTCTTCTGAAAGTTCAAAAAGTTTTTCAAAAGAATTTAATACATCTCTTTTTTTGTCAAAGCCACTAACTCGTTGTGGTTCGTATCGTTTTATTCCGTTCACAAATTCTTTGTCTTTCCAATACTCGGTGTAGGTTTCAAGTAAGTGGTAAAACCCTTGATAGTCTGCGTGGCTGTCGCAATATGGTGGGTCGAAATATGCTAAATCAACATTTTCAACAGTCGGCAACAACTCTAAAATATTTTTGTGAAAACTTTGATTGTCTTGCTTATTGTCGAAAACTGCGTTGTTGTATTTGGGAAGTATTTCTTCAAATATTTCTTTGATTGGTCTTACCAAACTTCTGTTACGTTTTATTCTTTCGGGATCACTTGCATAAACTAATGCTTGAGTATGTCCAAAATGCCCCATAGTTATTTTCCTTGTCATACTTCGGTTAATAACAGCAAAGGCGATTGCTTGCTTTATTGGGTTTTCAAGCAGAGGAATATTTGCTCTAAAATTGTCCAAAAACTCAGCTTCTTCCTTTTCAAAAAACACATTTGTAAATGTGTTTTCCATTAACTGAAAATCACTTTTGTTTTTCGCTGGTTGAAAAAGAATTTTTAAATCTTCATTGGTCACCTTAGTATCCTTGTTTTCAATTAAAGCTAAACCTATTTGATTGTTGAAATTCAAAAAATCGTTTGTAATTGTCTTGTATCCAATTTGCTTAAACAAGAAAGCGACTGACTGTGAACCTGCAAATGCGTCAATGGCTGTTTTTACATTGTCGGGTATGAACTTTTTTATCCACGCTAAATGGGTGTATTTAGCACCCAGATATTGAGGTTCTGGAAATTGGTAATCAAAATATGTGTATTCTTCAAAAAGCATTTCTATATATTCATTTTTTCAAGTGTGCAAGATACGGTTTTTAAGCCCTCGTTGGTATTCCATTTTCTAATACTAAACTTTAAGGTAAGCAGTGCAGATGCCTTTGTTGTCATACGCACATACTGGCTCAAATGTACACTGCACATTTGCCCTCACCAACAAACAAACGACTCTTTATATACACCACTTTTTTCATCTCCCAAATATACATAAAAATTTAAATCCACAAAACACACCTTATATATATGTATGGTTTTACGAATGGCAGGAGAATATCCAAATGGGGTGGTTGAGGTTTAGGTTTTCTGTCAAAATGGCGGTTTTTGGTAAATGTCTAATTAGACAACTGACAAAAGTATCGTTTTTCTCGTGTTGCCTAATTAGGCAAGTGCCCAAAGTAACGTTTTTCCCCTGTTGTCTAATTAGACAACTACCCAAAGTAACGTTTTTCTCGTGTTGCCTAATTAGACAACTGACAAAAGTATCGTTTTTCTCGTGTTGCCTAATTAGACAACTGCCCAAAGTAACGTTTTTCCCCTGTTGCCTAATTAGACAACTGCCCAAAGTAACGTTTTTCCCCTGTTGCCTAATTAGGCATTTTTTCTTTTTTGTCCTTTCCTCAAAATCAAAAAATCGAATTATTTTCAAAAACCTGATATATGTCATGTTCTATTTTGGCTCATCACCTGCCATTTCTGCAACATTGGCTCTACTTTGTGTCATTTCATTCAGACCTCGAACCAAAACATCGACCTTGTTACCACAGGTGATATAACGTTTACACTTACCAAGCATAATTAATTTAATCATCTAAAACAAAAAGCCCCGAAAAAAATTCGGGGCTTTTTCATTACATAGACTAATGACCAATGACAATTGAACCAATACACTAAAGACCTTTGTCGTAATTCACCGTTACGGTAGCTGTAGTTGGCCGACTTTGACAGGTGAGTATATACCCTTGTTTCACTTCACCTTTCGATAAAGCATAGTTCACACGCATTTCCACTTTTCCTTCTTGCAACAAAGCACGGCAAGTACAGCACGAACCTCCTTGACAAGCATAGGGTGCATCCAATCCCTTGCGAAGCACTGCTTCTAATATCGATTCGCCTTGGTTCAACACTATTTTATGCTCATCACCATCCAGTATGATGGTGGCAGTAGCACCAGCCACCTCGTCCACCGCAGGTTTTACTTCTTCGGTGCTCACCGGAGCGGTAAAATATTCGATATGAATTTGTGTTTCATTTATTTTTAACTCTGTTAAGGCAGCCACCACATTTTCCATCATCGGGCCAGGGCCACAGATAAAGTATTCGTTGCTAGCGCTCATACCAATATAGTTTTCGAACAAAGAAATGATTTTCCCTTTTTCCATCACTCCTTGCAATAGCATCGGATGATTGACAGGTGGCGTATTGAGTATATGCACCACATTCAACCGATCGGCATTGGTAAGTGCCAACAACTCGATTTGTTTTTGAAAGATAATAGATGGTTCATCGTTATTGCCATACAATAAAGTAATACGGCTTTGAGGCTCGGCTTTAAGTACCGTTTTCAGTATCGAGAACATAGGAGTGATGCCGCTGCCTCCTGCAAAAAGCACATAATGTTTCTTGTTGTTAGCATTCATTTCCGAATAGAAATTACCCATCGGAACCATCACTTCCATCACATCGCCTACCTTCACAGTGTCGTTGATAAAGGTAGAAACGCGACCATCTTTTACCTTTTTCACTGCCACACGCAATTCGTTTTCGTCAAGCGGACTGCTACAGATGGAATACGAACGCCTCAACTCTTCGCCTTTTACTTTTAGTTTCAGCGTAAGGTATTGCCCTTGTTTGTATGTATATTCTTGTTTTAGTTCGGTAGGAACTGCGAAGGCAATAGACACTGCATCGGCTGTTTCGCGAACCACTTCACTTACTTTTAACGTATGAAATTTTGACATAATATTAGGTATCCTATTTTTTGGAGGTGCGAATTTACGATTAATATAGAAAACCACAACTCCTTACCTCAGCTTGAGAAAAAGTAATAAATTGCAGCCCATTTGCAACCACTATGAATCAAACCGAGAAAATATACTTCCCCAACCTTGATGGGCTGCGGTTTTTCGCCTTTTTTGCGGTGTTTATAAACCATGCCGTGGTGAGCCTTGGATATTTCGGAGGAAACAAACCCTATGATTTTGCCAAAGAAAACCTTTTGAAAAATGGCGATTTGGGTGTAAGTTTCTTTTTTGTGCTCAGTGGTTTCCTCATCACCTATCTTTTGTTGAGCGAAAAAGCCAATCGGGGAAGCATCAATATCAAGCATTTTTATTTTAGGCGAGTGTTGCGCATTTGGCCAGTGTATTTCCTGGTCGTTGCCCTTTGTCTTTGGGTATTTCCTTTGTTGCACAATCATATTCCCGAACATTTCCCCATTGGTGTAAGCACTAGTTCTATCAACAAATGGCTTTACATCGGATTTGCTGGCAATTTCGATTATGTGTTTCATGGCATCAGCAATGTGCTCATTGGGGTGCTTTGGTCGGTGTCGGTTGAAGAGCAGTTTTACCTGTTTTGGCCATTGGTTATCGCATTTATCCCTCGCAAGTATTTATTGGCCACTTTCCTTTTGATTATCTCGGGTTCGGTGGCGTTTCGGTATTTCTATGCCGATGGGGCCATCATGATTATTAAGTTTCATTCGCTTTCGTCCATGTCCGATTTGGCTACCGGGGCGCTCATTGCTTATTTGGCTACCGATGCCGCCTTTATCGAACGATTTAAAACCATTTCGGGCAATGTCATCAAGCTGGTATACATCGTGGCAGTCATCATCATGCCGCTGAGGCTTTATCTTTGGAAACTAGGCGCACATTATACCCTTGGCTCCTCGTTTTTTCCGGTAGTATTCTCCTTGATTTTTGCTTTTATGGTGATGGAACAAAACTATGCCCAACATTCGTTTTACAAGATAAGCCGCTGGAAAATCATTTCGTCCTTAGGCCAATATACCTATGGCATGTATTGCTATCACATGATTGTGTTTTTCTGCATCATTTTCGCCATGCATCTCCTAGGAGCCAATGTTTGGTGTATCAATTACAAAGCGTTTATTTGCCTTAGCATCACCAGTTTGTTCACCACCATCTTGGTATCCATGCTTAGCTATCATTTTTTCGAACGTTTTTTCCTTAATCTGAAGAATAAATTTAGCTAAACGTTCGCCTCCAACAACCTATTCTACCACCCAGCGTTTCACTTCTTTAGCCATTGCCGATTGAACGGTGATAACATATACCCCTTTGGCAAGATGAAGGTCAGTGGTGCTCATCCATTTTTGGTGGGTACCTGCCGTTTGCACTCCTTCCACCGAAGTGGTTAATACTTTACCCATCACATCCGAAACGGTGATGGTGATAGGCGATGGATTGGTAAGCGCATATTGCACCACCAATTGATCGGTAGATGGGTTTGGAAAAAGTTGAAGCGCGAAGGCATTGCCATTGTTTTCGGCTATGCCTGCTCCCGAATGATAGATGTCTTGATACGAAACATTGCTGATGGTAGCCGTGGTGCCCAATAGGTTAGCGTCTATCTCCAGCACAGGTATTTGTTTGCCGTTGGTCAACCATTTATACTCCACCCGTGTAGGGCGAACAATATTGCTACCAAACGAAAGGGCCGAAATGTACAAAGTATCGGTGCTCGCTATTACCGATTTCACCCTTAGCGTTTGATACGAGCTATACGGCAAGGTCAATGTACCCCAACCATCCACCACGTTCACCCTGTGGCCTATTTCGCCATAATAGCCAATGGTGGGGATGGGTAAGCCAAACTGATAATCGCTCGAATCGGTATTGCCATAATTCATCGGGAAAGTATAAATCACATCGTTAGACGTGTAAAAAAACGGCAAAGGAGTGCCTCCAATGGTATAACCTGCTCCTACCTGCTTGAGCGAACCGGTCGACTCTTTCAGGAAATCATAAGCAGCTGTGATGTTGAGCACCGGCAAACCCGTCAGGTTTCGGTTTTCGCGACCATAACTGGTATTGATAAAATTAAACGGAATAGCATAGATGAGAGGAAAAGTAGTCGGATTATCGAATTTTATTTCCTGCTGACTGGTATACGTAAGACTAGAAAAATCCCAAGCATAGTTAGCACCTGTAAGTGTAGCATCCAGCGAACCGATGGTATTAGTAAGGCTTACCAACACCGAGTCGCCCGCATTGGGCATATCGTTTCGGGTTACCGTTATTTGTGCCCTCGAACCAAGCACCATCGACATAGCAAACGAAAAGAGTATAATTTTTTTCATAATATAGAAATTTTAGATTTGTAAATATCCGTAAAAAAATATTCACCACAATTTTTTTTTCAAAAAAATAGATAAGGGTGATTACTTTGAGGTGGTTTTCAAGTTGAATCATTCAACTCTTAACAAAAAAAATCCCGTTACATTTCTGTAACGGGATTTTAAGTTTTAACTATTAAGGAGAATGAATACTCCTTTTATTGTTTAATCAATCGTTGTGTATACATAATCGAACTATCATGATCAATTATTCTTATCATGTATATTCCGTTCTTGTACGCCTCTATGTTTGTTCTCAACAAGTTTTCGCCTACCGTTATCGTATGCTTTTCTTGTCTTACCATGTTTCCTAAAACATCATACACTTCTTCTATTATTTCTTTTTCCTCTGCGCTTTGTATCTCCATCGAATACTCACTCGTTGCTGGATTCGGATATAATCTTATGGTGTTGTTCGTTTCGCTCGTCATCTCCTCTGGACTTGCACATACTGTTATTGCCTTCGACTGACGCGCACTGCTACCGCAAGCATTTTGTGTATTCACATAAATGGTTCCTGCTGGGAAAGATGTTGATGCTACATTCGCTACAATGCTTGAAGTCCCTTGCCCAGAGGCAATTGTAAGTCCTGTTGGTAAGGTCCATACATAATTCGTTGCTCCTACTACTGCTGCTATTGAATACGCTGCTGAACCTAATCCACATACTGTAGAAGCCCCTGTTATTGCTCCTGGGGTGGCTGATATTTTGGCCACAGCTAACGTTCTTGCTGCACTATTTGCACAAGCATTGTGTGATGTAACACTTACTGTTCCCACCATTGGTGTTGCAAACGTTGCTACTATCGTTGATGTGCCTTGGCCAGATAGGGTTGCTCCTACTGGTGTTGTCCATGTATATCCTGTGGCTCCTGTTACTGCTGCTACCGAGTAGGTGGCTGAGGTTAATCCGCAAGTCACCGTTGGTCCTGATATCACTCCTGGCAAGGTCGATGCTACTGACAAGGCTAATACCTTAGCTGCTCCTGTTCCGCAAACATTGATTGCCTGAACTGAAATACTACCGCCTGTAAATCCTGCGTTTTGTACCGTTATGCTATTTCCTGTTGCAGATAACGAACTTAATCCTATTGGTAAGGTCCATGCATAACTTGCTGCTCCAACAACACCTGTAGCTGTGTAGGTAGTTGTTGTTACTCCACATACATTGGTCAATCCCGAAATGGCTGTGGTGGCTGCTGGTATTTTTCCATATACTGTTCGTGCTGTGCCCGCTGTGCTTCCACAGGCATTCACTGCGGTTACATTGATGTTGCCTGCTACAAAAGTGGCGGCTATATTCGCATTGATCGAACTTGTGCCTGTACCACTGGATACTGTTATTCCTGTTGGTAAGGTCCATGTATAGCTTGTTGCTCCTGCTGAACTTGTGCTGTAATTTGCTGTGGTTTGTCCGCACAATGAAACCGGTCCTGAGATGATACTTGGTGCTATCGGTTTCTTGGTAATGGCTGTGGTTAAGATATTGCTTCCACAGGTGTTAGTGGCTTGCAATGTTAATGTACCTGAGATGGTACCTGCTGCCACAGTTACATTTATCGATGGCGTACCTTGACCGGAGGTTATGGTTAGTCCGGTTGGAACTGTCCAACTATAACTGCTTACTCCTGCTACAGGGGTAACTGAATAGTTAGCGCTGGTTAATCCACATACTACTGTTGGCCCAGATATACTACCTATTAACGCTGGGGCGGCTGTTACAATGCTTATACTGGTGGTACCTGCACTTGATCCGCAACTATTGGTTGCTTTTACGCTGAGGTTACCTGTCACAAATGTTGAATCTACATGAACGGTTAATGACGTGGTACCTTGGCCGGAAACGGTTGTTAAGCCTGTTGGGATGGTCCAATCATAGCCGGTTGCATTGGTTACTGACGAACAGGTATATACTACATTACTTCCTAGTCCTAGTGAACTACATAAACCTACCAAACCTGTTATACTTGATGGTGGGCTAGCTGGTACGACTGCATTTAATACTAAACTTTTAGCTCCTGCACTTATTCCACATACATAGGTTGCGGATACCGACAGTGTGCCACTGGTGAAACTTGAGTCTACGTTCACTGTTAATGACGTGGTACCTTGGCCTGAAATATAGGTCAAGCCGGATGGAATGGTCCAGTTATAGCCTGCTGCTCCTGATACCGATGAACAGGTATATACTTCATTAACTCCCAAGGATGAACAAAGGGCTGCTTGACCCGACAATGTAGCTGGGGCAGTGGCGGGTGGCACTCCATTTAAACTCACGTTTCTTGTTGCTAAGCTGCTACCGCAAGCATTGGTATCTGCTACCATTAATGTTCCACTGGTAAAACTCGAACCTACGGTTACTACTAGATGGGTAGTGCCCTGACCGGATACTAGGTTTAAGCCAGATGGTAGTGTCCATTTATAGCCCGTTGCATTAGTTACTGTTGGACAGGTATAGTTAATAGTTGTATTGCTGCCTACGTATGAACACAATGCTGTGGTTCCCGTTATGCTTGTTGGTGCGGTAGCTGGTATGGTTGCTGAAAGAGCTAAGGTTCTTGCGGTAAGACTAGCTCCACATGCATTGGTATCCACTACCGATAAGGTTCCTGCGGTAAAGCCTGAGCCTACTGTTAATATGATATGGGTCGTGCCCTGACCTGACACAAGGGTTAAGCCGCTTGGTAATGTCCATTTATAGCCTGTTGCATTGGTTACCGTTGGGCAGGTATAATTCACATTTGTACCATTATGTAAGGCTACGCACAATCCTGTGACTCCTGCGATACTGGCTGGTGCGGTTGCTGGTATAGTGGCTGTTAATGCCAACGTCTTTGCTGTTAGACTTGCTCCACATGCATTGGTATCTAATACGGATAAGGTACCTGTAGTAAAGCCTGAACTTACTGTCGCTACAATATGGGTGGTACCTTGGCCGGATACTAGGTTGATGCCGGAAGGGAGTGTCCATTTATAGCCTGTTGCATTGGTCACGGTAGAGCAGGTATAGTTAACTGAACTGCTTGTACCTAAATAGGAACATAAACTTGTAACTCCTGTCATGGTCGCTGGTGCTGAAGCTGGTATGTTCACTAATAAGCTGATGCTTCTTGCGCTGATACTTGATCCGCACGCATTTGTTGCTACTACCGACAAACTGCCTGTGGTAAATCCTTGGTTCACTGTTACTGTGATAGCACTTGTACCTTGACCCGATACTAGGCTGATTCCGCTTGGTACAAACCAACTATAACCTGTTGCACTGTTTACTAATGTGCTGGTATAAACTACATTTTGTCCTACATATGCACATAGGTTGATTGGTCCGGTAATGCTTGCTGGGGTTCCTGGTACGGATGCGTTAACCGTGATATTACTTGTAAGGGTATCGTTTCCGTTAACATTAGTGGCTATCAGCGTGATGGTTTTGCTTCCTGTACTGCTATAACTTACCGTATATGGTCCAAAGCCGCTTGCACTAGATGGGGTAGCTCCGATTCCGAAATTCCATGAATAACTAGTGGCATAGTTGGTTAAGTTGTTAAAGGTGACTGTGCCATCTAGGTTGCAATCAATGGTCGTACTACTTGCTACAAAATTTGCTAGTGGAAATGGGCCGGTTACCATAAAGTTTACACTGCCGCTGGTTCCGCCTCCTGGTAGACCATTGGTTACTGTAAATGGTCGTACTCCGATACTTGCTCCTAAACTGATGCTTATGTTTGCTGTTAGCATCGTGTCTGAATTTACTGTTACCGTGTTTACTGTTATGCCTGTACCTACATTTAAGCTACTGGCATTGGTGATAAAGCCTGCTCCTTTTAATACTACATCTAAGGTTTGTAATTGAGCCCCTAATGACGGACTAATGGTATACAAACTTGGGGTTGGGTTTATCACGCCTATTTGGAAGTCGCCTAAGCTACTTACGTTAGATACAGATTGGTAGTTGCCATAGTTATAACTATTCGGTAAGGTTTGCCAAATGCTGCCTGTGTATAATGAAGCTGCTGCATAGTTATCTACAAAGCCTGCATCTTTATCACTGTTCTGATAACTCAATCCGATTTGATACTGATCGAAACTAACTCCTTGGTTACTCATGCTCCACGTGCGATTGACCGTTTGGTTAGAGTTAAATCCTGAGGTGCTGATTTGTAAATGGTCGCCTACTGTGGTGCTCGCGGTTACATATCCATCGGTTAGTACATTATCAAAAAATAAATCAAGTGCTGCACTGCTCGTGCCTGTACCGATTGGGTAATACGCGGATACGCCAAAGCCTGATGGGATGTATTCTTCTAAATTACCTTCTATCAATCCGCCTATGGCTATTGGAAATGCATTCGCCTCCATGCGTATTTTGTTACTGCCCGTTTGTACGTTGCCATTGTCTAACTCTAAGATGCTCATTACTGTGATATCGTTCGACAGGCTTACTCCTGAAGCATTATTTACATAGATGTTATCAAAGGTATTGCTGCCACTGATGGTTTGTGCGCTCGACCCTGCAAAGGTAACCATGCCTCCTGCTGAGGTAAAGGTGCCATTGTTGGTCCAGTTACCAGAAAGCGTTAATGTGCCCGTGCCATCCATGTTTAACGTGGATCCACTAGCGATGGTGATGTGGTTACACTCTGCTGCTCCACTTATCATTGGCATATGGGTAGCATATGATGGAATGACTACATTCGTTGTGGTGGTCGGTACGCCTCCACACCAGTTGATGGCATCCAACCAATCACTAGTGTTTCCATACCAAGTTCCTGCTTCTTGAACCGTAATGGTTACTGACGATGAACTTGATGAACACGGACTATTACTAATGGTCCATGATAAAACATAAGCTCCTGCTACTCCATCGGGCGTAAATATTGCTGATGGATTAGAAAGACTGCTGATTTGACTTAGGTTGGTGCTAGGACCACTTACAATGCTCCAAAGACCACTTCCTACAACAGGTGTGTTCGCGGATAGATTTGAACCTGTAATACACATTGTTTGATTGCTACCTGCTGAAGCGCTAGTAGGTAAAGGAGTTACGGTGATAGTTCCTGTAGTGGTTATGTTTCCACATCCTCCTGTTAAAGTAACCGTATAAGTTGAAGTTCCCGAAACACTTGGTGAACCACTTATGGTTACTGTGTTAGATGACCAAGAACCGGATACTCCTGTTGGTAATCCACTAAAGGTGGCACCTGTAGCTCTCACTGTTGTATAAGTAATATTGGTAATTGAAGTATTGATACAAACGGTTTGCGCATTGGTACCATTCGCAGAGCTAAGTGTAATGGTATTGTCGGCTGTGACGGTAATGGTTCCTGTGGTGGTAATGTTTCCACATCCTCCTGTTAAGGTTACGGTATACGTTGAAACTCCCGAAACACTTGGTGAACCACTAATGGTTGCTGTGTTAGATGACCAAGAACCTGTAACTCCAGTAGGTAATCCACTAAAAGTAGCTCCTATGGCTCCTATGGTGGTATAAGTGATGCTGGTGATTGGGGTATTGATACAAACGGTTTGTGCTGTAGTGCCTACTGCCGATGAACGTGTAATGGTGTTATCAGGAGTAATGCTTAATGTGGTACTCGCTGTGCTTGCTATACCGTTTCCATCTTTAATAGATACGATATAAGCAGTAGTAGATGCAATTGAATTTGCCGAAGGATTAGAAACGGTGGTGCTACTTAAATAGGTAGAAGGCGACCAGCTATAAATTACTGAAGGGTCGGCTGTGACACTAGTAACAAAACTAACGGTTGAACCCGAACAAACACTCACTCCACCTCCAGTGATGCTCACCACTGGATTAGCTTCAGTGATACCTGTAAAAGCAGAAGTCTGTCCTGCTGTAAGCGTGGTTCCTGTTGCTGCAAGTGTATTGCTACCCAAGGTAGCGAACTTCGTCCAAGGATTAGATGATTGATTAAATGTTCCATTTAATTGTGCTGACGAACTACTGGTTTCTGTTCCTGCAATATCTGCAGCTTTGTAAGTTGCAGAAATATTGGCCTGACAAGAAGTAATACCCAATTGATTGATGGACCAATAACGATTTAGATAATTGGTAGCACTAACATTATTCGGATGTTTCGCATTGCTAACTTTTACTCCAAAATAGGCATTTGAATATGCACTTCCTGTAAAGGTTAAAGTAATCGGTGAATATTCTACAGTACTTGTATTATCACCAATAGGGAAGGTGACAGCACCATTGGTTGTTACTATTTTTCGAAGTTCACCTCCGTTGCTAGCTACTATCATATTAGTTGCTGAAGGAGTGCCTGACACAGTGGCCGAAGCACCCAAGATTAAATTTTTTGCTCCCATATCGAGCAAGCCCGAAGTAAGAGTAAGGGTTGAATTTACATCCACATTCGCAGCCAATGTCAATCCGTAACTGCTATTTAACACAAGATTATTAAATGTGATGGCAGCATTATCATCACTACCGATAATTTGAAGATGTGCAGAACTTGCAAAAACCACAGTGGATGTTCCTACATTAAACGTTCCATTGTTTTCGAAAGTACTTCCACTTGATGTTGACGTTTGAGTCAAGGTAAGTGTGGTAGCGATTCCTCCATTCAACACTCCATTCGAATCAATAACAATTGTATTTACGCTCGCGCTTGTTGGTAATGTAGGGTCGTAGTCAGAAACATTAGCATCAGGAATCACAACATTATCAGTGCTACTAGGTATAGTATTTCCCACCCAATTGGCCGATGTATTCCAATCGGTACTTATGACACCTAACCAAGTGAAATTAGGAAGTGTTGAATTTGCTAATGTCAAATATTTAAATCCGAAATTAGAAGGTGCAAGGTAGTTCAATGGAGTATTCGCTAACTCTAACCAATTATTCACATTGTCGGAATTGTTATGTCCATGATCATGATAGACAGAAGCACTAACGTGATAATCGTAGATGTCTAACAAATTATCGGTATTCCCATTTAGTTCTGAATGTAAATAATGTAACCTAAAAGTAGCCATTGTTGTAGCACCTCCTCCTGTGTTTTTAAAATCGTAATAACGATTAACCGCACCAGCGATGAAGGCATGACTAGCC
>Ga0194047_10000185_pt1 | contig 42483 bp, 34 predicted proteins | sample JunL225m_MetaG_2_FD_160070 | JGI IMG/M metagenome (GOLD analysis project Ga0194047, IMG submission 160070) | Anoxic zone freshwater microbial communities from boreal shield lake in IISD Experimental Lakes Area, Ontario, Canada - Jun2016-L221-5m | ecosystem: Environmental > Aquatic > Freshwater... | reverse complement strand
AATTTATCAAAAGAAAAAAGGTCTAGAGAATGTTGATTTAACTAAACAATTAAGCCCTTCTTTAGCGTCATTTTCAAATGTGTTGGAAAATGCAGTTTCGGTGTCATAGTTAAATGATTTGACACGGTCGAAAAATGGCGAAAGCTATAGTTCATTGCTTATGCGTTGAAATCATTTTTCGCCCCTAAAAAGCAAAAGAGACCAAATATCAAGTGTTTTATGATATCGGCCTCTTATATGTGAAATACCTTGATTTCTTCTCCAATCAGTGTTTTAGCTTGGAGATTAAATTTTCCTAAATTTTTTTTCGTTCAGTGTTTTAGAACGACTTTGCATCTTAGGTTTAAGATGACTTTGCTACAATCAATCACTATCGTGAATGAATGCATTTTGGAACTTCTATCGAAGAACCAGGTTTGTTATTTCCTATCGGAAAATAACGTTTTTTATCCTTCTATCGAAGAATGTTTTTGTCATCTGCATATCGCAAAATGACGGTTATTGATCTTCTATCGAATGATCAATTTTTAGCAATTGCATATCGCAATGTGCTGACTGGGACTTCTGTCGAAATCTTTGACATCACACAACAACCACAATCGGCTAATAAGATTTAGCATAGCCTGAGATTTGAAATCTCCCAAGCTATGCTAAAAAAGAACATTTTGTCGCAGTTACTGAATCTCTTTGGCGGCAGGAACGTAATGCTCGATTACCTCCCGCTGAAGTTTGTATTCGTCAGAATCAAAATCTCCAGCAAAGTAACGCTTCATGGTTCTGCGGAAATTGCTTCCTGCTTTCGATCGGCTGTCCTCCTCGTTTCGTTCGTATTCGGCCGCATTGCCAGTTGCTCCCTTGGGAACATACAGCTCGCGGTAAATGACGGAACCGTCGATTTCTTCTGCTGCCGCATAGTCCAGTTTTCTGCCATCAACCTCGTAAGTGAATGGTGAAGCGTCTTTTTTAAGGACACTGTGCACCTCGTCTACAGTTTTGGCAACAGCGTTGAGATTTTTATTTACCTGAGTAACGCCATTAGAAACATTATCCGCAGAGGTGCGGATAGCATTGATGACGCGACCCTCGGAAGCGCCGATTCTTCTCCATAAAGTTACACCGAGAAAACATGCAGCTATTAAACCCAGGATGCCCATAAGCCAGGCATTCTTGAAAATCTGGTCGCCGAGATTTCCACCGACAGCGCGAATTGTCTTTCCGTTGCCATTGACGGCATCGGTCAGATTTTCCATTACTGTACTCAGACCGGTTAAATTGTCACCGGCTCTTTTGACTGAGTCCGTGTTCTCGCTGAGTTTGGCAGTATTATCAACCACCGCTCTCTTGAGCTTTTCGGTTTCAGCAATCAACTCTTCCACTTTTTTAGTGGTAGCTGATTTTCCGATTTTGCGGACCGGCTGGTTCAACGTAAGTGAACCGCTCAGGTGCACTTCGGAAGGTGCAGACATTGTAGGAACCTGAGCTCCTGCCTGATAATATTCAGCAGGAGGCACAGGTTTTTCCGCCCATGCAATGTTAGCAGTAAACAAAACTGCTACCAAAAACAAAAAACTTTTTCTCATCGGAATGCTCCTTTTTAGGTGGGCAAGTCTTTTTTCATTAATTAAAGACTTGCCCGGTTTTGTTTTAAGATAAAATGAAATTCAGTTTTTCAGATCGCTCACTGAGTCCGGCCTGACTTTGAAACCCCATGCCTGAGCCTGCTTGATTTCTTCCGCCTCACCAGCTGTTTTCAATATAGAATACAACTCGTTATAACGGACGACTTTCAGAAGCTCAAGACCTGCCTGCATTGTAAAGGTTTTTTTACCACTTGGCTCTTTACCAGCTAGAATATCTCTCTGAGCAATTTCATAATTTTTAATCGCTTCAGAAAAATTTCCACTCCTTGCTTGAGCATCTGCCAACTGCTTGCGTAGCGAAGCATTGTTGTAGCAAGGATAAGGGCAAAACTTCACAACTTCTTCCAGTCTTTCAATTGGCTGAGGCTGGTATGGAACAACTTTTTCCTCAACAACTTTCATAGCGTCCTCACGATACAAAATGACAATAGTTCCAGCATTATTATACTGGGTGCTATTTCCACCTGCTGTGCTGACACTGGCCGAAGTTGACTGACCAAATGTGAGACATTTGGATATCCAACTTAGCGCGCCACCAATTGTCAAACCGTCTGACGAAGAAGTCAGATGTGCTTGTGAAAACTGATCAACAAAGATTGCCCTGTTTGCACCAAACTTGCTTGCATCGCAGTAAACCTTTGCAAGAAAGTCCGTTGGTTGAACGGGGTATTTTTTGTTAAGCTTGGAATTATACGGAATAACCCCAACTACGTTTTCATCATTGATTCCTGAAGAAGGAATCTCCGTTAAAAAGCGTACCGCTTCATTTTCCGGAAGTTGACCAAAGTTGTTCTTGATAAGTGGAGAGGAGATAATTTCATCATTAATCTCATTCCAATCCTTTGAACCACTTTTTTTCATGGTCTCCACAATTGTCTTGAAGTTGTGACCATCAATTTTACGAATCACTTGAATCGCAAGTTTGAGATCAAACTGAGTTGGCAGATGTCCATAAGTTCCAGCCGAAGAACTGGATGGAAGGTTTACACTTGTCAATGGCGCAGTCGTGAAGGCTGCATAGGTCTGATTTATTTTAATATCAGCATTACCACCAGTCGCATTGGCGTTTCCGCCGGTTGCGTTCGACGTTGACGTCGAATTTGCATGAGCGGCGTTATTGTTGACATTGTTGTTAGCAGAGCTAACGATAATGTCGCCAATTTCGCCATCATTTCCTCCTGCGAAAACAGGAGTTGCAGTTAAAATAATCGCTGCCATTAAAATCCCTAACATTTTTTTCATCGTTATCTCCTCGTTTTTTGATTATTTTTGCTTTTACTTAAAATCCTATTTTTTTGTAAAGTTACTCATTCAATCTACATTTTTTCGATGCTTGTTTCTTTTCTAATATCTGCGAAACAAGACCACCGATTCAAACATAGATGCAATTTTCAGAACTAAACAGTCTAGCAGAAAAAAGCCATTCTGTCAAGACTTCGCTAATTTTTGTCAATACCCCAGTCAGATTCTCAAACTGACGGGGTAAACTATAGCCAAAATCAGCTTTGTAGAGCTGATTTTAGGGTGTGAGAAAATATTTAGGCAGACAATAGATTTTAGAATACTTTATTTTATTATTGTGTCATTCCGAGTGCAGTGAATCAGACCATAGGGAGGAAGAACGCAATCGAGGAATCTGAGCCCAGATCCCTGCCTGCCGGTAGGCAAGTTTCGACTTCATTTCTCCCGCTTTGGGCGGGAGAAATTTCGCTCAAGATGACAATCTAAAATCTAATCCTCAATTTTTTTTACTTCACGATTTCCGCTTTGACAATCAATCTTTTCAAATTGGTGCCAAGTGGCCAACATGTCGTCAGCGTTAGCGTCGGATTTGGCGTATTTTCAAAGATTTTCTGATCATTGGCAGTTGTGACGAACTTGCTTGTGATTTTGTATTGATAGTCGATAATTCGGCCATTTTTTTGCACCGTTTGAAATGTCACAAGGTCGCCAGTTTGCAGATCGTTGAGTTTTTCAAAAATGTGATTGTAACCACCCTTGGCCCAAGCATAGTTACTGGAGTGACCAGAAACGATTATGTTGCCATTTTGTCCAGGAGCAGCCGTCTTCATGAAATGAGACAGGCCACTTTCCAAATCCTTCAGCATATTCGCTTCAATGTCAGTTTTTGACCAAACCATTGGCGCATCAACGCCCAATTTATCGATTTTAACTGATACAACTGTCATTGCATCACCCTTTGAATCTGGGTCATAACCATTAGTAATTTCCGTTCCATCAAAAAATCCATCCCCATCAGAGTCAGCATTATTTGGATCAGTTCCATGAATATATTCCAAATAATTTGGCAAACCGTCCTTATCCGGGTCGGCATCATAGATATTGTCGCCGGAAAGATTGTTCACTTTAGCCCAATCATCAAAGGCAGCTAGATTGATATTATCGTTTCCAGCCCTTTTTTGAAGCTCAATATTATCAGCCACATTAATATTTTGAACCGCTTTGATTGCCTTAGTTTTTAAAGCAGGATGCGGATCAAAAAAATTCATGAGATAAAATGAGCCAAAGAATACAGCTGAAAAAAGGATGCAAAGCAATGTAACCTTTTTCAGTTGAAATTTCATGTTTTCAGATATGAGAGACATTTTTTTGAAAATTCAGAAAGTTAACGAAAGTTAATGCAAGAGGGACTAAATCCCCAATTGGGGACTTAGTCCCTTTGCGACGCTGAGGTATAAGTCAATTCAGAAGTGATACTATCTAGCTTAGGCTAATTTACTAAACTTGCCGATGCTAAATTTGCTGAATTTGTTGAGTTTGCTGTTTGGAAAATATTTCTTCACAGCAAATCCCGCAGCCACAACAGAAAGCAAACCAAGACCAACCACTCCTACGTTGCCACTACCAGTTGATGGAAGCATCCGTCTGATGATTACAATTTTTTTGCCGTCTTTGCCTCTTTTTCCATCTTTACCATCCTTGCCATCTTTGCCATCAGAACCATTGGTTCCATTGGTTCCATTGATACCATTGATACCAGCTGCTCCAGTTGCTCCATCTTTTCCATTGGTTCCATTAGTACCATTTTTTCCATCGATACCATTAGTACCGCTAGAGCCATCTTTACCGTTCAGACCGTTAGTTCCATTTGTACCATCTTTGCCATTGGTGCCATTTATACCATCCTTACCAGCTGAACCAGTGGCTCCAGCAGAACCAGTAGCGCCAGTTGCTCCCGTAGCACCTGTGTGAGCATAAACCGAACCAGTTGCTCCTGATCCAATAACCACTTGTGAAGCTGAAGCTGAACTTTGACTCTGAGCAACATTCGAACTTGTTGAACTGGAAGCATTTGCATTCCCACCTGTTGCGGTCGCACTTCCTCCTGTTGCGGTTGATGTAGTTGTTTTTCCACAGCTAGAACAAGTTCCGCTTCCACCACTAATAGTTGCATTTCCTCCTGTTGCAGTCGCGCTTCCTCCTGTTGCGGTTGATGTTGAACTTGAAGAAGTGCTTACATTGTTGCTGCTACTATTACTATTCACACTATTGACAACAATGCTTGCTGATGCCACATTTGCTGAAAATCCCACTACGCCCATTGCGATCACTAGTACCGCGATTTTTTTGTTCATGTGATTATTGCTGAATAATTAATTACTCCTTTTTTCAGGATTGTGTAGGCTAGCACATACGCCATATTTTGTCAAGACTATCAACATTCTTTACAAACTTGCAAAGCGAGTATCAGAAAAAGGGTCGTACGCAAATCATGCTTTTGAAAAATAGCATATGTCCCTGAAAACATTTTTACAAACTTACATCCTATTTTGAGCACACACTTAGCCCAAGACTACGGCTAAGTACTCGGAGTCGCTGTCGCTTCTATGGCCAAAAAAGAACGCAAGTTCGTAAAAATTCCGAGTTACTTTTGAATCATTCAAAACCCTAAATTGCGTCTGATTCCAGAAAAGTATTTTTCATCACAAAAAATCCCGCTTAGCGGGATTTTCTTTGCTGGTAATAAGTTTATAGATTTACTGGTATTTTAATTTCGCTTTCTGCCCTCTTTACAGTAAATTCTATTTGATCGCCCTTGCGATATTGATTAATCAAGTTTGAGAGCGGATTATTTATGTCTATTTCTTTGTCATTAACAGCAGTAATGATGTCATTAATTTTGAGTCCAGCTTTTTCAGCGGGAGAATTTGCAATAATCGCCAAGCCTTGCTTTCCCGAAGGAGAATAAATCAGAGCGCCATAATCAAACTTAAGATCATTAACTAAGGCATATTCCTTTGAGATTGAAACATAGTACGCTCCCAAAATTGGTCTGGCATCGAATTTTCCATCAAGAGCAAATTTCATCGATTCCTGAACTTCGTTTGAAGGTATTTGAAAATAATAATCCTGACCATTCATAGTCACTTTCCCGACTATGCCAATTAGTTCACCATTATAATTAACTATTGGACCACCTAGATATTTAGATTGATTATTAAAATCCATTTCAAAAACGCCTTCATATTTTTCACTAGATGCAAGCGTTAGGCCTGACAAATTAAATGTTCTGTTGATATTACTCAAGAGACCTGTTGCGAAACGATTTTGATATTCCCCAAACGTGTTTCCGATTGCAACCAGCTTTTTTCCAGCCTGAGCAGTGGATGAATCTCCAAATGAAATGGCTGTTAAATTCGGAGCACTTATTTTCAAATAAGCCAAATCCGTAAAAGAATCCACTCCTATAAGGGTTGCGTCATAATAACTTCCATCATAAAGTGAAATTTTGTAGACAGCATCCTTTTCAATTATCGCTCCTCTGTGGGTGACGATTATTCCATCACTAGTCACGGCCACACCGGTTCCCTCTTTGTCAATATTTTTTGATAGCTTTGTTGCTGGGTCCTTTTGGCTTGCCATCGATACAATATTTACAGTTGCATTTGAGGCTTGAGAGGAAATTTCATTAACCGATTCCCCATCTTTAATCGTAATTTGTTCAGTAGTTTTTATAACCGTCACATTTTCTGCCACGTGCTTGAGAAAATCAATTTTTGAAAGATACCTATTAGTACGAATAAAAGGTAAAACTTTTTGATCAAAATAGACTCCCCCTGCCCCACCAACAATAAAAACAATACCAGCGATTACTACTAATTTAAAAACTTTTTTAATTTTACTCGGATTTACTTTCATAAGGTTAGGTTTAGTTATTATAAAGATTAAATTAAGCTCATTAAACAGACGGGAACCACCGAGTACTAGACAATACCATTGCTATGACGATGCTCAAAAAAACCATATTAGCAACAATTCTTCTTTTTGACAATTTTTCTAGAAAATAACACTGAATAATATCCCAAAACACAAAATAGAAAATAAGCCCGGTAACACTTGTAGTAAGATAACCAAAAGGCCAAAAACTAAGAACCCAAAAAATTTCAGTCATAATAAATCCCAAAATGAAGCCATAGCTCAAGGCCAGCATCTTTTTCTTACAGACTAGAAAAAAATATTGAAAACTTATCAGGGTCGTAATTAACATAATGGTCGCCATTAAAAACCAAAGCGAAATTGCAAAATTTAAATAGATTCCGTATGCCACAGCATAAATCAAAAATATAGTTGCCACGTTTCCTCCACTCAAAATGCCTATGGCTGTTTGATCACTTTTGCAAGACCTCATGCGAAACAGAGAAATATGAATCAAATAGTAAACCCCGGTGCAAAGCAAAATAAAAAAATTTTGTTGCCAGTGAGCCTGAATAAAGTATAAGAGTCCAAAAGAACTTATCACAAAAAAAACAGGCAAGGGAGTCATTCTGAAATTCCCAGCAATTTTTTTTGAAACTTGATAAAAATAGATTGTTAAGATTAGAAAAATTAAAAACGAAAGAAAAAAAACTCTATCTGACAAAAAAGCTAAATTAGAACTAATAAAATCCGTTGAAATAAATTCTAAAATTCCAAAAAATACCAAACTAGACAAAAATATTCGTGCGTGAAAAAACATTTTTATTGTTGATTTTGACTAAGTTAAACGAGTAAACATCGAGACCGCGAATAAAGCTAGAAATGTTAAATTAATTTTACTTATTCAAAATTATTTTATCTTTTTCGAGTTGAACCTTGATTACATCGCCGTCCACTATCTTTTTTTCAATTATTTCAAGTGCCAATTCATCTAAAATCTCATTTTGAATCAATCGCTTAAGCGGACGTGCACCATAAACAATATCAAAACCCTTCTTTGAGATATATTCTTTGACTTCCTTCGATATTTTCAATTTAATATTTTTTTCAACTAATCGCTTTTGAATCAGCTGCAATTGCAATTGAACAATTTTTTCCAAAATTTTTCTATCAAGCGGATGAAAGATAATCAATTCATCAATCCTATTTAAAAATTCGGGCTTAAAATGCTCCTTGAGACTTGCATGAACCTTAGATCTCATTTCGGTTTCGCTCATTCCATCTTCACTACGCTCTCCTTGAAAACCAAATCCTTGTGCTTTATATATTATATCAGAACCAACGTTGGATGTCATCACAATAACAGTGTTCTTGAAATTTACTTCCCTCCCTTTGGCATCGGTCAGCCTTCCATCATCAAGAATTTGCAAAAGAATATTAAATATTTGAGGATGAGCTTTTTCGATTTCATCAAACAAAATCACGCTGTATGGCCTTCGGCGAATTATTTCGGTCAATTGACCGCCTTCTTCATAGCCAACATACCCTGGAGGTGAACCAACCAATTTTGCGGCTGAATGAGATTCCATATACTCACTCATATCCAAACGCACCAGGGCTTTTGCATCATTGAAAAGAAACTCAGCCAACGTTTTTGCCAGCTCAGTTTTTCCAACTCCCGTTGGCCCAAGAAATATAAATGATCCTATGGGTTTGTTTTCTTCGGAAATTCCCGCTCGAGATCGGCGAATAGCATTTGAGACTGATTTAATCGCCTCATCCTGACCAATAACTTTTTTGGCAAGTTCATTTTCCATATATGCAAGCTTTTCAACCTCGCTGGCCAGCATTTTTGAAACTGGAATTCCTGTCCACCTCGAAACAACTTGAGCAATATCCTCCTCAGTAATTTCCTCTTTTAGGATTGAATTTTCCCGTTGAATTTTCCCGAGCTTTTTTTCCTCTTCATTAACCTTTTTTTCAAGCAATGGAATTTTACCATATCGAATTTCGGCAACTTGATCGAGTTGACCTTTTCTTTCTGCCAGTTCAGCTTGCGATTTGAGCTTGTCAATGTCTTTTTTGTGCTGACGACTAGCCAAAATCAAATCTTTTTCGGTTTGCCATTGGAGCATCATACTGTTTGCTCTCTCTTTCAGCTCAGCTAGCTGCTTATTGATTTGCAAAATTTTACGACGACAATCTTTCGATTTGTCCTTTTGAATTGCCTTTTTTTCAATTTCAAATTGACGAATTTTTCGTTGCATCTGATCTAGTTCTATTGGCATTGAGTCTATTTGCATACGCAAAGCTGAAGCCGCTTCATCAATCAAGTCAACTGCCTTATCAGGTAAAAACCGGTCTGAAATATATCTAATTGATAGCTTCACCGCAGCTTCAATAGCATCATCAGTTATTTTAACACCGTGATGCAATTCATATTTTTCTTTAATTCCTCGTAATATTGCGATAGAATCTGTTGCTGATGGCTCAAGTACCATCACTGGCTGAAATCTTCTTTCAAGTGCAGCATCTTTTTCAATATATTTTTGATATTCCTTAATGGTTGTTGCTCCAATTGTTTTTAATTTTCCTCGAGCCAAGGCCGGCTTAAGCATGTTTGAAGCGTCTAATGACCCTTCGGTTGCGCCTGCTCCCACGAGAGTGTGAAGTTCATCAATAAATAAGATATATTTTCCGGCAGCATGCTCAGTTTCTTTCAGAATAGCCTTGAGTCTATCTTCAAATTCCCCTCTAAATTTTGCTCCAGCTAGCATGGCTCCCAAATCAAGTGCGATTAATTCTTTGTCTTTAAGCGTCTCCGGCACATCGCCTGAAACAATTCTTTGAGCCAGACCTTCAACGATAGCTGTTTTTCCTGTGCCTGCCTCACCAATTAAAACTGGATTATTTTTTGTACGCCTGCTGAGAACCTGCATAACCCGACGAATTTCCTCATCTCTTCCAATGACCGGATCAAGCTTATCAAGCAACGCCAATTTAGTCAGATTTATGGTATATTTTTCAATTACTTGAAATTTCCCCTCTGGTTCAGGAGAATCAACTCGCTGAGTGCCTCTGACCTGCGAAAGGATTTTCAAAACTTCCTCATAAAACACCCCACTATTTTCCAGCATTTTTTTGGCTGGAGAATCAATTGACAATAGAGCCAGCAATAAATGTTCAGTTGAAACAAAGTCATCATCGATATTTTCCATCTCATCTTCAGCTTGTTCAAGAACTTTCATCAAAATCGGTGTAATGAAAATTTGCCCAAGCGATCCAGTTGTTGCTTTTGGATATTTTTGAGCTTCATTTAGCGTTTCAATCTTTATTTTTTCAATGTCAGCAGCAATTTTTTTGATTATAGTCGGAACGATTGATCCACTTTGAGAAATCAAACAATTAAGCAAATGAAAAATATCAACCTGCTGTTGACCTAGCGAAAGTGCTAATTCCTGAGATTTTCTCAGAGCCTCCTGACTTTTAGTTGTAAGTCTTCCTATGTCCATAATTATTAGCTTTTTGCCTTAAATTTCCCGCACCTTAGGGCAAGCATGCTAGACATTAGCCTATTATTAATCTGATTTTTTCATTATAGCGCCGTAAAAAATATATTTCAAGTAATTTAAAAAGGGAGTCCAAACCCCGACGTGGGAATTGAACTCCCAAGAGTTCACTCTTTGGATGTTCTGAGATGTAATATTCGCAGCAGAAAGTTATTCAAGAGAAATTGCATTAACTGGACAACTATCAACTGCCTCTTGAAGATCGCAATCTCCACATTCCTCAGTTACCACATGCGATTTTCCATTTTCAATCTTGAACACATTTGAGCAAAGTGACTCACAGGTTCCACATCCGATGCACAAATCTTCATTTACAATTGGTTTTGACATAAATTTCTTTATCCCACAAATCTACAAATTTTTTTGTATGACGTGGAGATATTTTAAAATTACTTAAACTAAATTAACTAGAGATAGGATAGAAATAATGTAGAGAGATATAGTAGAAATAGAATACAATTAATTTCAATCATATTTCTCAAAGCGTATTTCTATTTGTTTCTACGTATTTATGTTAGAGCCTAGAAAATGATTGATGCATCACCTTGAGTTTCCAATCTGGATTTCTTTTCAAATTCAGTCAGTGATTTGTCACGAAATTCAACCACTGCTTGATCTTTGTTCCAGTTAAATTCACCAGAAGGAATCAGCACGCTCATTTTTTTCATTTCTTGACTAAGCCAATCAGCAAAAGAATATTTTGCCACAAAAATCTGTCTTAATTGTAGTACGTCTTCTCCATTATCTTTCTTTTGATTTTGAATTTCAATAATGTGGTAACCAATAGAGCTTTCAATGACACTATCATTTTTGAAATTTGCATTATCAAAAAGTGCAACTTGCAGTTCGGGCATAAGTTGATTTTTTTTAACCCAACCTAGTTGACCTCCATTGTCTTTTGAAGAACCTGTTGAGTAAAGTGCAGCGACTTGAGCAAAACTTTTGCCTCCGCTAAGTTCATCCTTGGCCTTTTTAACAATATCCTGATTTTTAGCGGTTTCATTATTATGCTCATTGAAATATGAAGTCAGGGCGTCTTTGTACATACTAGGCAAAACTACTTGTTTTTTAAAATCATCAATTGACCAGCCATATGAATGGAGTAAATCATTTTTCACACTATCAATGGTTCCAAGGTCCTGCAACTTCTGCGCTACCGCTTGATCAACTTGTTTTTGAGTGATATTAATACCTTTTTGAACTGCAATAATTTTAATAGCCTGATCCTCAATCATTTTTTGAAGCAATCCTTTTCTTTTAATTTCAAGCCTCTTTTGACCATCTGGTGTTGAAAAGTCAACTCGCAGTCCAGTTTGAGAAAAATCTTGACTAGCATAAAACTGCTCAACTGAGGCGAGATTTTTTTCGACTTCACTCGAAAGAATAACATTGCGATAATTTATGATTGCTGCTGGTGCGGGAATTATTCTTGAAAAGACTCCCTTGAGCCGAATTCCCACCGAAGTGGTAGTCCCATAGGCCATATAAGCGGTAAGCAAAAACAATAAAATCAGAAAAATTAAACCTGAAATAATCAGTGTTTTTGGCTTTATCATTATTTCATCAAAATCTACTGTCTTTTTATTTTTTTTCATATTTAGTTATATTTAAAGAAAAAATTTAACCATTTAACATAGTTAGGAATTTCCGGTAAAAATTTTTTTTCATTGTTTTCAGGTGAAGTCACGATTTTTGGCTGTTCCATGCCTGGTTTAACCACAATAACATTTTCATCCGGCTTTTGCATATTTAGCTTCTGTTTAGCTGTTTTTTCTTGATACTGAGGTGTTTCAAGAAATGCGATTGTTTTTGACAGATTGTCATTCTCATTTTGGATTCTCTTAGCCTCTTGCTGCAGGCTTTCCACATCCGTTTCAATTTTTCGATTCCGATATGCCTCGCGAACAGCGCTATAGGAGATAATGCTTGCAAAAAAAACGCCTATCACAAAATAAACAATAATCATGGGAAACTTTTTTTTCATTTTGGAGTAGAGATTCAAATGGCTTTTGCCAAAAAAATAACTCTATAATTATATCGCAAAAAATAATGCAAGTTATTTCCCAGTTAGCAGTGGAGCCAAAAGAAAACCCACCATAGAAACTATGGCCAACACTGAGATAATAATCCACACAATAGTAGCATGTCTTTTTCTTTTTTTATGATTCATATATTTAGTTTAACAAAAAAATAGTAATGAAACAAGTCAGGGCTCATTATTGCAAAATAATTTTATATCCATCAACTTTTTCGAGTGTCTTGATGCCATCAATATGAACGCCAGAAGTTTTCCATTTTTTCTTGGCAAAAACTCGGGCTTCTTTTTCACTGTCAGCCACAACATAAGCAATACGATGTTGTTCAACCAATTCATTATCGGAACTTTTGCCCAAAAGAGCAATATAAAGTTTTTTCATATTTTATTTTTCAAATTTTAGACCCATATATTAATATATGGGTCTACACTAAATTATTTTATAAAACACTGTCTTCTTATTTTTAGATATCTACATCTCACACTTATATATTAATTTATAGGTGTGTTAAACCAAGGATAAAATGGGCTTATTACGACTTGTTATAATCTGAAAAATATAAAATAAATAACTACCTCTTCAGCACCGCCAAATAGGCTTCGGAAGGAATTTGGACGTTGCCGACGCTTTTCATCTTTTTTTTGCCTTTTTTTTGCTTGTCCAATAGCTTATTTTTTCGCGTCACGTCGCCGCCATAAAGTTTAGCAATCACATCTTTGCGATATGGCTTGATGGTTTCGCGCGCCACAACTTTTCCGCCAATAGCAGCTTGCACGGCTATGGCAAAATTTTGACGAGGAACCGCCCCAGCTAATTTTTCCACAATCTTTTTTCCTTCACTGCTGGCCCGCTCTCTCGGCACAATTCGCGACAAGGCCTCAACTCTTTCACCGGCTAGCAAAATATCCATTTTTACCAAATCATACGTGCGATACCCAATAATTTCATAGCTCATAGAAGCATAACCTGAAGTAGCACTCTTCAAATCATCATGAAAGTTCACAATGATATCCGTCAGTGGAATTTCAAAAGAAATTAAAATTCTTTCCTGGTCCAAGTATTCCGTATTTAAATAGCTAGATCGCAGGTTAGACATAAGTTCCATAATCGCTCCCAAATATTGGGCTGGAGTAATGATCTCTAATTTCACATAGGGCTCGGCAATGCTCTCCAAATTTGAAGGATCTGGCATGTCCATAGCTGAATATATTGTCACTTTTTCATCATTGCCCTTGAGCTTCAATTCATAAACCACGCCCGGCGTCGTAATGGTTGGCGTGAAATTAAATTCTCTTTCCAGTCTTTCTTTGATGATTTCCAAATGCAAAAGACCCAAGAAACCACAGCGAAAACCTTTTCCAAGCGCCGGATTGCTCTCTGGTTCAAAAACAAAAGAAGCATCATTGAGCTTCAACTTGTCCAAGGAATCTCGCATTAAATTATAGGCATCGCCATCAGTTGGATACAAACTTGCATAAACCACAGGTCTTACCTCCTTGTAACCAGGCAAACTTTTCGCCAAAGGTACGCCTCCTTTGATAATAGTTATCGTGTCGCCGACTCGGCAAAAATCAACACTTTTCAGGCCAGTGGCGATATATCCAATGTCGCCCGCCTGCAAATTGTCAGCTGCCACCATTTCTGGCTTAAAATAACCAACCTCAATGACGCCACTATCTTTTTGCGTTGCAATCATTGAAATGATGTCATCTCTCTTCACCTGGCCGTCTACAATGCGAACGTAGGCGAGCACTCCCTTGTAGGTGTCATATTTTGAATCAAAGATTAGCGCTCGAAGCGGTTTGTCCATTTCGCCATTTGGCGCTGGAACTTTTTCAATAATGGTGGCCAGAATTTTTTCCACACCAGCGCCAGTTTTACCAGAGGCTTCCAAGATTTCTTCCTCTTTGCAGCCGAGCACATGAATGATTTCTTTCTTGGTCTTTTCCACGTTTGAATTAGGCAAATCAATCTTATTAACAACCGGAATAATCTCTAGACCCTGTTCAATTGCAAGATATAAGTTAGAGAGCGTTTGAGCCTGAACGCCCTTGGTTGCATCTACTAATAAAACTGCGCCTTCGACAGCAGCCAAAGATCGCGAAACTTCGTAACCAAAATCGACATGACCTGGCGTGTCAATCAAGTTCAAGACGTACTCTTCTTGTTTGGAATCTGTTTCTTGATTGTTGGTTATTATCGGTCGATAGACCATTCTGGCTGGTTGCAGCTTAATGGTGATTCCGCGTTCTCTTTCCAAATCCATTTGATCCAAAAGCTGTTCTTTCATCTTGCGTTTCTCGACAGTTTTCGTCACTTCCAAAAGCCGGTCAGCCAAAGTTGACTTGCCGTGATCAATATGCGCAATTATGCAAAAGTTTCGAATGTTTTTTTGGAGTTCCATTTTTAGTTTTGTTATGATAAAATCTAATCCTTATGATACTAGCTATTGGGAAAAGAATCAACCTAAGGGAAAAATTGCTACATTGACACATTGAAAAATTTCAGATTGTACGAATAAAAGCTCCGGCATTATTCCGGAGCGCTAATTTTAATTATTTTTTAAAAAAACATGCCGACCACTCAAGTGAAACGAGTTATCGATTTAATTTTTTGGTATTAGTTTTTTTGACATTGACTCAATTCCGTATTCCTTGAAGTCTTTGGCAAACTTTTTTGTGATGTATGCACCTGCGTAACCACGATCGGGATTTCCATATACTTTTTCTAGCCCAATCTCTTGAGCCCAATAATTCATAAAGAATTCAACAAGTTCTTTTGAGGCATTGCCGCAAAGATGAAACTTTCCAAGATCACCCTCCATAAGATGGCTATGGATAAGAACTGGAATCTCCCTTATTACGGCAGCAACTTGAGCACAAAGATATTTAACATTATATCCCACCCCCCTATCTGGAATGACATACACTAAGGTATCATTAATAATTATCTCGCTAGATATAAATATATCAGGATATATGTCTTGTACCCATCTTAAACCAAAAGATTCGACGACCCGTCTAGTATACGCTTGGATATCCTGAACCGTGTTACCGGTCTCTTGAGCAATTCCAGCAAATTTCAATTCTAAAACCTGTTCCAAGCTCACACCAAAACATTTTATTGGCAGCAGCGTTGAAACAGTGATCCATGGCTGCAAGAATATTATCCCTCGAGGTTGGATTCTGCAAATTAAGCAACTCGTAAACCTGCCCCAATGAGGAAGCTTTCCAGAAATCGTTTGGTCCAAATGAAAAACCATTATCGCCTGGACGATGATGATCAGCGTGCATAAAGCGCTTGTCTATAATGAAATTCAAGGCTGGCATATTGCATTCCACGAAAATCACCTGCTTAATGTTTTCCATCAAAGCGCCTTTTTTCATATAAAGCACTAGACTATCCACATTAGCTTCATATGCATTAGCCGAATTAACAAGAATCCCATCCTTCATTGCATGCACAACAATTACGCCTTCTTTTTTCTGAGAAATTTCTGCGATGCGGTCCATCTCTGGATCCTTAGCACCCAGCACCACAATTACGATTCGCTTTTTCATAGCTAATTATTTAGACCCTATTTATTGTTTTCAAAGAAAGATTAAGATTGTAACTTTTTGTTACAAAATTAGCACTATAAATTGTATAAGGTTATACATTTTAGATTCCCGATACTTCTCCTGTATCCTCGCCAATGGTTTTTTTAGAGCGGAAAACTTTTCGAGTCAAAGAATTTGTAAACTGAAAAAACTCAGGGATGTGCAAATAATATGCCACGAGAGAAAAAGCGGCCGCACCCAAAGCACTAGCAACCATAAATTGGACAAAAACTGCAATGAAAGTGTCCAATTCTCCCTGCGTGCCTACCAACCATTTTCCAAATTGAGCTGCTGCTCCGCCGACAAGCGAAGCCGAAACGATTTGCGAGGTAGCGCGCATAATTTCCCGACCACCAACATTACCAATTTGTTTCTTCAGGAAAATCATCAACAAAACCATGTTCACAATCGAAGAAATTGAAAAAGCGATTGCCAATCCAAACACTCCAAAATTTTTGATCAAAATAACCACCAAAAAAAGATTGATAATTTCACTAACGATGCCAATGTACAAGGGTGTTTTTGTGTTTTGCAAAGCATAGAAAGCTCTCGTCAGGAGTGGCAGCAATGATTGCGCAAAAAGACTAACAGCAAGCAACCCCAGTGTTTGAAAGGTTAAGATGGTATTATCCCAGTTGAATTTACCACTTCCCAGGATTAAACGAACCGTTTGCGCACGCAGGACAATAATAAAGACGCTCAAGGGAATCACAAAAAAACTGATTTGATTGAAAGTTCTGGCAAAAGCCACGACAAATTTGTCAGTTTTCTTTTGAGTTGCCAAGGCGCTTAAGGTCGGAAAAACAGCAATAGAAAATGAAACCCCAAAAAGACCCAGCGGAGCACTCTGAATGTTATTAGCGAAATTGAAGACCGCCAAACTTCCCGCCGCCAAGGTCGAGGCGAAAATTGTTATAATAGTAAAGTTTATTTGACTCACTGCTATGGTTAAAGTTCGTGGAACCATAAGCTTGAGCACTTTTCGGACTTTTGGATTACCAAAGGCTTCTGAAAAAACTAATTTAAAATGAAAACCGGAAAACTTTACTGCAGGAAATTGTACGAGCATATGCATCACGGCGCCCAGCACAACCCCGAGTGCTAACCCAACCGGACCTATATATTTAACAAAAATAACTGCACCAATAATAATGCCTAGATTGTAAAAAACTGGTGCCAACGAATAAATCAAAAATTTCTTAAATGAAACTAAGATACCGCCAAAAATGCCACTAATACCTAGCAAAAAAGGACTCAAAAACATGATCCGAGTGAGTAGCACCGTTAAATTAAATTTTGAACCCGTGTAACCCGGAGTAACCAGATGCATCAATTGCGGAGAAAAAATCACCAAAAAAACTGAGATAATTCCCGTGATGATTATTTGCAAACTGAGAATGCTGGAAGAAAGTTTCCAAGCTTCATCTTCTTTGTCTTGCGCTATTAATTCCGTGAAAACTGGAATGAAGGCGGCGCTCAGCGCTCCAACAATCATCAAATTATAAATCAAATCAGGAATGCGAAAAGCAGCATAATATGCATCCAGAGTATCGCCTGCACCAAATTGTCCAGCCAAAATTCTATCTCGAAGTAACCCCAGTAGCCGACTAGCCACTCCCGCCAAAGATATTATCAGGGCCGCCGCCGCTATTGATTGCGTCGGCTTTTCGTTTAGAAATTTGTTTTTAACAAGTTTTTGAATCATACTGAGTTATTTAATCATACAAACCTTTAATTATGCAAACCTGCCCTTATTGGAATACAAAGAAATATATTTTATGAAGTAATTTTTTAGAAATACGTAGAAATACAATTGAAATTCTTTGTTTCTTTTTCTATTATATTTCTATGGGTTGATACTTTCAAAGACAACGCCCTCAAAATAATCAGTCACCAAATTTGCATTATTTTTCAATTCATTATTTTTGTTAGTCATACCTTGAGGGAAAGTCCATTTGGCTGTGTACTTTTTTGAATAGTTTATACTCGAAGTTAGCGAGCTGCCAATTGAACCAGATTGCTTTTGCGCCACCAAGGAATATGAATCAACTTTTTTAGAATTGCCAACATTTAATTGAAATAGGCGAAATGGTAAAACATATTTATAGGTCACATTAACAGTTTCTTGCGGACTAACATAAACCCAATTAGCAAAAACTGTTTTATCATTTTCATCATAAACTCTTGTTCCCGAGGCGGGATCAACTACGATTCCAGTTTCTTCTTGTACAACATCACTATCACGTTTAAAACCAAGCGCAGCATAATCAAGTGGCGGTTGGTCAAGCTCTCTTGTTTGACCACTAACTTCAAGTAATTTGCTTCCCCTGGGAACATAAACTCGCATATAGTCAGCGTTAACCTTATTGAGCCATTCATACTGCGAATTGCCCCCTGTGTGTTTTCTGGTTATTTTCACCGTATCAATTATTGTTCCATCATCTTGAATTTGAGCATTATGGGAAATGTATTCATCCACCACTGCATCGGTTTTAAATCCATTAATATTTGTGTTAATTACGCTTAGATAATCCTTGCCAGTCGAAATAATCTTTCCTGACCAACCCAGGCTTGAAATAATATCTTCTAGTTCATTGTTTTGAGAGTACAGCAAAATATGCTTTTCATTTAAGCCCTCTATGATTGCTTGCTGTGCCCCTGAAACAGTTTCAAGACTTTTACTATTCAGTAACTTTTCTAAAACTAGTGGCGCTAAATCTGAGAGAATTTTTTTGGGTTTATTGTCCTGCTTATCATAATCAACCTCAACTTTAAACTGAGTAAGCTGAATGAAATTTTCACTATCAAGCGTCACATCATATTCAGGCATTTCAATCGGACCTGTAAGTTTGAGCAGTTTTTGCATCAATGTCGGAGTCAGTGAAATGACACCGTCAGCTGTCGGTCCACCCGTTCTTTCATAAAATCCAATTGCCTTTTGGGCCGACATCGGAAAGTCAGGAAACCAATTGCTATCATGCAAGCTCCAGGCGGCACTAACCTTTTGAATTGGCTCTGGTGGGACAATCTTATCCTTAAGTTGTCCATCTGGGTTGAAAATTCCATCAATAAAGAATTTTTTTACGTGACCATTGGCGATATCAAGTAAGCCATAACTACCAATGAATCCGCCCGTTGCTCTCATTTCTGAATTATTTTGAAACAAGAATAAATACTTCCTGGGTCCATTTCCACCAAGTAATTCTACAAATATATGGCTGCTACTTAAAAAAATTTCCATCATTGATCGCAATTGCGGAAGTTTTTCTTTCAATAGTAAGAATTTCTGTTGTTTATCAGTTGGCAAATCATCAATTGCAATAATGTCAATATTCTTCTGAGCTTCATCAAGCTCTTTCTTGGCAGCAATTACATTATTTTCGGTTGTTTTGAAAATTTCCAACAGCGAAACGCTGCCTTGTATCGTTTGACCATTGAATTGTTTATATTGGGCAAATGTTTTAACAACTTGATTCAGTGATTGCCCAGCAGCTGAAAAATGTTTTCCAGCTTCCACTGCATTTTTTCCAGAAGCAACCTTTGTGGCAAATGGAAGAAATCTTGTGGCATCCAAAAGACCGCCACCAAGTTCCTCCAAGTCTCTGGAGGCCTGAGAAAAGTTTTCAAAGGCTTGCGAAAATTGCTCAGCTGAACCATCAAAATTCTGGGCCTTCATGTTTTCAATGGCGTTGGTCAAATTTGCAAAACCATCTTGACTTACTCCTAGAACTTTTCCTTGCATTCCAAACCCCTTGCTGGCAAATGAGATTCCACCGATTCCCAAGAATAACACCAAAGCAATCAAGGCAAAGGCTGGCACAAATTTTCTCCATTGAAATTGAAAATCGTAGCGATAAGCTAAAAAAATATCTGCCAATGAAAATTTTTGTTGATCAAATTGCAAAGATTTTCTCTTTTTCGCTAATTTCAAAGATTTTAAAATCGATGATTTTTCCTTTAATCTCGGTTTTTTTGCAGCTTCGCTCTGCTTATTTTTTTCTAACGCTTCTAACACATTTTGACTCTTGAGGTAGGCAAGCTTTTCCATTTCAAGCCAGCGCATTTTTTCAATCTCTCTTTGCTTGGTTTCGGCCAACTCTGCTGCCGCTTGCTGCTTTTTTTGCTCAAGCTCTTGCAGGGCAATCGTTTTTTGATGTTGCGCTATCCTCACGAGATGAGCCCGAATTTCACGCGCCTTTCTCTCCTCTTTAATTTGAATCTCTTGTCTTTGCAGTTCCTCTTGCTCTTTCTCAACTTGATGCTGTTGCCATATCGCTTGTTGTCGAGGCATTTCTGCTTCTTTTTTGTGGAAATTTTCGTGCAGTTGAAAATGATCAGGGGATTCAACACCTATATCACGGAGATTAAATTCTGAATCATGAAAAATTGGTGCTTGCTCGCTTCTGATGGGAATTCCTAAATAATAAGCATTTGCAGACAAACCATGATTCTCTTTTTCCATTTCATTTTCCTTATTCAAAGTTGAAATCTTTTTTCCTTCAGATCCAACTGCTGAAATTTTTTGCCAATCCAAATCGCCAGTCTTATCGACTGGTCTAACATCATACATTTGAGGAATAATTCTGTTTTTAGACATAACCTACGAATTCTCAAATCAGCTACGAATCAACAAATAATAAATCCAAGAAAATGACTTAGCTTAACATTTGTTGATTTGTAGCAAATTTGTATATTTGTGGGTACTTTTACTTATTTTCTAAATATATTTCCAGCGTTTCACTAGCCATTTTTTCCCAACTATATTTTTCTACTTGTTTGTGACCTTTTAAAATTAATTCTTTTCGCAAGGTTTCATCATGAAACACCTTTAAGATTGCAGTTGTGATTTCTTCCTTCACCTTGGCATCAACAAAAAAAGCTCCCTTGCCTAATATTTCTGGTAAACAAGTACTATTAGAGCAAATCACTGGCACACCACGCTGCATTGCTTCCAAGGGAGGTAAGCCAAAACCTTCATACAGTGATGGGAAAACATAAAGCAGGGCTTGTTGATACACGACACTTAAGTCCTGATCGCTGACAAAACCTGGAAAAATTACCCCCTCTACTTTTTTTTTGTTCACCTCGGCTTTCAGTCTCAAATAAAAATAATCTTCCTTGCCAACCAGTACCAAATTCAACTCTTGCAAAACAGCTGAAACATCACTAAAGGCCGAAATTAATTGTTCTAAATTTTTGTGAGGATAAGCATTTCCAACATACAAAAAGTATGGCCTTAGTATACCATATTTTTCCAAAATTTGCTCGGATGATTGAGGGCTTTCTCTTAAATTTTTTTCACAAGCTTCATAGGTGACCACAATTTTATTTTTTGCAACCGAATACTGCGATAAAATATCCTTTTTGGTAAACTGAGAAACTGCAATTATTCGCTTACTGCGAACAATTGCGCAATAAATCACCAATCTGTAAGCACAAAATTTTGTCCAATACCAAACCAGCGACAATGTCGAAGCGCGTCTCGTTGGAAAATGAAGCAAGATTAAATCATGAATTGTGATAACAAATTTACGAAAATATAAAATCGGCACATTAAAATGAGGAAAGTGCATCAAATCTAGCCTGTATGAATGTAACAATTTAGGAAAAAAAATTTGCTCGGAAAAAGAATACCAATTATAATCAGCTAAAACTTTCTGAAAATTTTGATTTGATGGTGTATATTCATCAAAATTTTCGTACCTCAAAAAAACGAAATATTTATTTTCGCTGTCAATTTTTTCCAAATGCTGGATTAGCTTTTGCGTATACCGCCCTAAGCCCTTGCCAATCGAGCCATAAAACCGTGCGTCAATTCCAATTCTGGCCATTATTGTTTCACTCGAGTTTGATTTACAAATAAATGAGTACTGATACCCCTGGGGTTTGCCCAGTATCCCCTGGGCTCACTCAGCAAGCCTCGTAGGCAAATCACCTTTTGCTGCGTCACTCGCTAGATAATAAAATACCTTTTACCTACTTATCAGTTTAGCATTTTTTGAGACATAAAAAAAGTCCTAGCAGTCACCAAGTAGTAATAAGTCATAAAAAATTTAAAAAATATATTTTATAATATTTTTTGCCCCAGAGCCATCAAACTGATACAATGAATCAATGAACCAACCAAATGAAAAATTTCTTATTGATGTGATTCCAATTGTTCGAATTCCCCTGTCCAGACAACAGTTTTTTTCCTATGTCTTTGACCGACCCCTGCCGACCGGAACTTTGGTGCTAATTCCCCTGTTTCAACGTAACATCGAAGGAATTGTTGTTGAGTGGCGACCCATGGTTGAACATGTTGGTGGTTTTCAGCTAAAAAAGATATCTGGCGTCGTGGAGGAAAATTTCCTAACCACCCAGCAACTACAGCTAGCAGAAAAAATTTCAAATTACTATCTTACTTCACTCGGAACAGTCCTGCGCCACTTTATAGTGAAAAGAGTGCAAGCACGAAACGTGAAACTTGAAACACGCAACCTGGAACGTGAAAACAAAAAAATATCTTTAACCCAGGAACAAAGAGCAACGGTTAATTTAATCATAGCAATAGAAACTGGCGTTTTACGCTCCACACTCCACGCTCAACGTTTTTTACTTTTTGGTCCTGCCTCTTCCGGCAAAACTGAAGTTTACTTGCATTCAATCATAAAATTGAAGGAGCAAGATCAGACGAAACAATTTTTGATTCTGCTACCTGAGTTGACCTTAGCGCCACAAGCTATGCAACGTTATAGCGCCTATTTTCCTATTGAAGAAATCGTCCTGCTGCACAGCAAGATTTCCAAAGGGGATCTTTATCAAGGTTGGCAAAAAATCAAATCTGGTCAAGCCAAGATAATCATCGGAACTCGTTCGGCATTGTTTTCACCCTTCCAAAATTTGGGATTAGTTGTGGTTGATGAGCAGCAAGACATGGCATATAAGCAATGGGACATGAATCCTCGTTATGACGCCAGAAAATGTGCGCAGTTTCTCAGTGAACTTTTTTCTTGCCCCTTGATCCTTGGAACCTCCACCCCTCTCATCGAAACCTACTATCAAACTACAGTTGACAAAATAAAATTACTCGAACTTCCAAAATTACAGTTACCCAAAAATGATTCCTATCGAATACCAGCTACCAGCTACCAACTAGTTGATATGCGTAAGGAAAAATGGACTGACTATGCCGGCAAGAAACGGCCAAATCTTTCACTCCTGAGCTTGAGCTTGCAAAGTGAAATTTCATATGCCCTTAGCCACAAGTTGCAAACGATTCTCTTTGTTAATCATCAAGGTATGAGCAATTTTTCCATTTGCAGTTCCTGCAAAACAGTTTTACGTTGCCCAAAATGCGATAGCGCACTTGTTTATGAAAATTCTGGGGAATATAAATGCCTCCATTGTAAATATTCTTCAGGGGCTTTTCCAAATTGTTCTTCATGCAAAGGCATTGAATTTAAAAATATCGGCATTGGCACCCAACTAGTTGAGCGTGAGATCAAAAAACTTTTTCCAGGAGCCAACACCAGGCGCCTGGACGGAGCTGCTTCGAAAATTGCAGGCACCAAAGATCAGATTTTCCAAGATTTTGCCGCTAAGAAAATCGACATTCTAATTGGCACCCAAATGATTGTCAAAGGTTGGGACAATCCAAATGTCGGCTTAGTCGCCATCATAGATGGAGATTCACTATTTACTACGCCAGATTTTCTGACTGACGAGCGCGCCTATTCTAACATTATGCAAGCAGCCGGTCGCACTGGTCGCACAGGGGCAATTTATCCCGGACGAGTCGTCATTCAAACTTATCACCCTGACAAAAAGATTTATAATTTTATTACTAACCAAGATTACAACTCATTTTACCAAACCCAAATCAAGGAAAGAAAAGTCTTGAATTATCCCCCGTTTGGAAAAATTATTAAAATTTCAATTAAGAACGAAGACAAAATCAAAGTCGAAAAAAATGCTCTCGTTTTCTATAAAAAAATTTCCAAACTCATTTCTCCATATCCTGAAATTTCTCTAACTGAACCGAGCAACCCCCTTGTTTCAAAAATCCGTACTAAGTTCATCCAGCAAATGATTCTTAAAGTCAAAACGGACTCAAATCAAACATCACTGCCCATTGAACTAATCAAACTCCTTGCTACCCTACCAACTGACTGGGCTATTGATGTAGACCCAGTCAGCATTGCCTGAAATTACTATATTTGATAATTGTTACAAAAGCCATTGTGCATTGTAGTACATTAAGCAATACTAAAAAACGGCAAACGCTGCATGCCAATATGGCGAGATAGGAGTTATGGGGGGATTCCTATTCGAGTTTTTAGTAATAAGGGGAAGTTCGATGTATCATGCACCGTGGCTTCCCCCTTTTTTTCATAAAAAGACTACGTATTGTAATTTTTTTGATTTATAAAAGATTTCTCTGTTGAGAATTTAGAGTTGAATGTTTGATAATTTCATTTTTTATTACAAATCTATATTAAACATCTGCATCCAATGTGTTGAATTTCTGACCGCTTTTCAAATCCTCATAGAATTTCGCAAAAGAAATTTGCATATATGGGAAAAGCCAAAAAAATCCGATGCCCAAAGAAAGCAGACAAAGCAGAAACCAACCAAAAAATCTCCAAGCCAAACAAAAATATTTCCATTTGTGACCCGACATCATTTCATTGCTTTTCTTGAGCGCTTCACTGATTCCAATTGAACTATCATCTGCCAAAATGAAAAATGTCATTGTATATCCATACGCAGCAATAATTCCAGGAATGATCAGCAGCAGTGACCACAAAACTATGAACAATATCATCAACCAATAAGCGCCTAAGTAGGTTCCAAAACGATTGAAACCTTGAAAAAGTTGTTCAATTTTCACCTCTTGATTTCTGCTGATTGCCAAAGAGAAAACTGCCAAACCTCCCATCATTGGGCCCGCAATGAAGATTGAGGCTAGACCGCCAATTTTTGGAACAGCTTCAACAATTCCCACGACGAAACAATAAACCACGAACGCGCCTATGGCCAAACCCCATTTGCCCTTCAGTGATTCCCTCGCCATCCTCATTAAACTTTTGTTGTCTTCAGTTTTCATATGATTTTTTAAATAATTATATAAACTAAATTGATCATTATCTAGCGAAGCGGGTTTCCACCCTTCAATGTTAATACAATTTATTTTTCCAAATTTTTCACGAACTTTTCAATTCTTTCAATGTGAAGATTCTCTTTGCCGATGAAATAGAAATCCAAAATTATTTTCAAATCCATCAGCTCCTTGTCCAAGTTTGCATATCCAATTGAATCTTTGGCCGCATCAGTGGCTTTCAGAAAGTTGTCTTTTTCCAAACACTCACGTAAATGATCAAGCAAGGACAATTTGCAAAAGTATTTGTCCGACCACTTTCCATTTCTCAATTTTTCAATGTTGTCTTGCATATTTTTCAATTTTTTAAATCGTACTTCATTTATGAATAATTCTCAATTGAGGTTGATATCTTTGAAGCTCCTCTGCCAAGAGTCGACGATGGCATTTATCCGCAGTATGCTCAATGCACATCAATGTTATTGTTTCCTCCGTGCATCTTTTGGCGAAAGATTCAACTTTTGATCTTATTTCAGGACTCCGCAAAAATTCGATATATTTGCTTTCAAAATCTTCCCACGACAATTCCTTTCGATAATAAGCTCCAACTTGATTTCCAGGAGGCGCAAATTCCTTCCTCCATTCATCAAACGTCTGCCCCTCCACAATTCTTTCATCCGGTGTGATTCCATCCTCTCTCGTGTGTCGAGACATCACAGAAATTCTTTTTTCATCCGGTTCTCTTTCTTTGATGATCGATTTTGTGAATAATTCTTTTTCCATAAATATTTTTTCGACAATATGTACTCAGCATTGCAATATTGCCAAATTTTTTATACACTTATATTCTAGCAAAAAAGCCCGCATTGGTCTATTTTGAGTGATTGTGTTAAAATATGCAGATAGTTACCACTCCTTTCATTTGTAAAGTGATTGTCAGAATTCATTTGCAGACTCGTGGTTAATTTATAGATTTGTAAGTATTATGTTGTTAGAAATCAAAGAATATCCATCCCCGATTTTGCGGGAAAAAACCGCCAAAATCAAGAACCCCCTGGCGCCTGAAATTCAGGAGCTCATTTTGAATATGACCGAAACAATGCATAAAGCTCAAGGCCTTGGCCTAGCCGCCAGTCAAATTGGTTTTAATTTGCGTCTTTGCATTATTGAAACAGAAGATAATTTTTATACCCTCATAAATCCAAAAATTACAGCTAAATCAAGAAAAAAAATATCGGCCGATGAGGGATGTCTTAGTTTTCCTGGAATATTTCTTTCAATTTCTCGTGCCAGCGAAGTTCAAGTTCGCTATCTTGATCAAGCAGGGGCTCCCCAAAAAATCAAAGCGACGGGCTTACTGGCTCGAGCATTGCAGCACGAAATTGATCATCTCGACGGGGTGCTTTTCATTGATCGAATCAAAAAGCAAAAAATAGAGACCCAAACAAAAAATAACTATGCCAATTAATATGAAACAAGCAAAATCGCGAGTCGTCTTCATGGGTACTTCTGATTTATCAGAAAAAATCCTCCAAACGCTTATTGCTAGTGACTACCGTATAGTTGGAGTTTTCACGAAGGTAGACAAAAAAATTGGCAGAAAACAAGAACTGACCTCTCCAAAAGTGAAATTACTTGCTGAAAAAAACAACCTTCCCGTGTTTCAGCCAGACACTTTCAAAAATCTATCCGCAGTCGAGCAACTTCAAAATTTAAGACCGGAGCTTATCATTGTTGCGGCCTATGGAAAAATCTTACCAAAAGCTGTTTTGGAAATTCCGAACTTTGGGTGTATCAATGTGCATGTTTCCTTACTTCCAAAATATCGCGGACCATCTCCGGTGCAAAATGCTTTGCTCAATGGAGAAACTGAGACTGGAACAACTATCATGCTCATGGATGAGGGTATTGATACCGGAGCTATTTTGGCTCAAAAAAAAATAAGTATATCCGCAACTGACACCACCGACACACTTATGCAAAAATTAGCAGCGCAAGGAGCAGAATTACTCTTGGAAACCCTGCCAAAATGGCTTGAAAGAAAAATTATACCCTGCAAGCAGGACCACAACCGCGCATCTTTTTGCCAAATGATTAAACGAAGCGACGGTCAAATTGCATGGACAGACACTGCCGAAACTATTTACAATAAGTATCGAGCGCTCACGCCCTGGCCTGGGATATTTACCATTTGGAATAATGGCCGCACTGCGATTCGTCTAAAGTTAATTTCTATTGAAATTGAAAAAGGATTTTCAGAAAAAATTAAATTAAATGGTGAAGTTTTCAAACATAATTCTGATGTTGCAATCCAAACAATTGCGGGTATAATATTAGTCAAGGAATTGCAAAAAGAAGGGAAAAAAACCACCGATATTTCTTCATTTATCAACGGTCATCCAAAATTTATCGGTAGCGTCTTGGTTTAAAACAATTTCACAAAAATATTTTTTTAAATTTATCAATAATTTCTAACGTTTAAATGAGCTATAATTTAATTTAAAACAAATAGGATTAATTTTTTTGCAAAAATTATAATCATATTTAAAAAGGGTAAATGAAAAACAAAAAAGATACAAATGCTTTATTGATTGGATTGGGCTTGATAGTTGTGGTTATGCTTATTACTTTTTTTCGGAGTAGTTTTTTTTCAACTCAAACTGCCTCTAATTCGAAGCAAGCGACCGATGAAGCACAAATTCCGGGTCAAAAATTTAAAACTCTTTCTGTTTCCCAGCTTCAAAAAAAGATTTCGGCTGGAGAACAATTAAACCTTTTGGATGTGCGGAAATTTGATGAATACATTGCTGAACATATTGTTGACGCTATCAACGTTCCCAGTGACGAATTCCCCGCTAGTTCAAAAATTAATTCAAAAAATCCAGTTATTCTAATCACTGAGGATGCGACTGATCAAAACATTGAAGCCAATATTAAGTCTCTTCAAGATGAACATATAAAAGATATTCAAGTTTTGGCTGGTGGAATGGTTGGCTGGAAAAAATTGGCCGGTGCAACAGTTAATTTTGGAAATCCAAAATCATTTGTTGATCAATCGAAAGTTTCCTATGTTGAAAATGCCCAGCTAAACAATGCCGTCAAAGAAAATGTAAAAATGTTTATTCTTGATATTCGTACTCCCCAAGAATATGCAACTGGACACATCAAAGGTGCAGTAAACATCCCATTTGATGAACTGGAAAAAAGACGCAGTGAAGTTAGGCCTTTTCCGCGAATTATCGTTTCTGGTGCCAATGAGCTGCAAGAATTTGAAGCTTCAGTCCAGCTTTATGATATGATTCTTGTACAGCCCTTTATTCTTAAAACGGGAATTCAAGGCTGGCAAAAAAATGGGTTTGAACTAGTAAAGTAATCTGATAAACTTAGCTGGTAACTGTATATAACTTAGATAACTGCAAGGTGCTGTGAAATTTGACGTCATAAATTAAATCCTAGCCTCCTGGTTCGCTCAAGAACAGGTCAGTCAGGAATAGCACAATTGAGTGTTGCAAAAAACACCATCCTTAAGAGATGGTGTTTTCACTTTAGTTCAAGGCTTTTCTACTTGGTTAATTTGTCCTTAATTTGTTTTATAGCAGCATCCATTTGAGGGTCACGACCAGCAATATAATCATCACCCGTAAGTTCAACTTCAATATCCGGTTTAATACCAAGCTCGTTTATTTGATTACCATTAGGAGTGAGCCAATGCGCAACAGTGATCTTTGCAGCTGTTTTCTGCGGAGTTTCAATAAACTCTTGAACCGAACCCTTTCCGAATGATTTTTTTCCAACCAAAGTTACATTTGTTCGATTCTCCCTCAAAGCACCGGCTAAAATTTCTGAAGCACTGGCGCTTCCTTCATTAATCAAAACAACAGTTTCTAAGCCGCTAGCTACATCACCGCCCCTGGTATACATCTTATCTTGTTTTTTACTTGGGCCTTCTTCAATAACAACAATTTTTCCTTTCGGAATTAGTTTACTAGCCACAGTCACCGCGGTTTCCAAATAGCCACCAGGATTATTTCGCAAGTCAATTATAAGCCCCCTAGGATGGCTAGCAACGACTTTAGTAATCGCATCAGAAAAACCTTTTTCAGTATCATCGCCAAACTTAGTTACAGTTATATCAGCAATACTATTCTCCTTGAATGAGAAGGTGACACTTTTTACATTAATAATATTTCGAACAATGGAAAGCTCTTGGGTGTCCTTACTGCCTTCTCGGAAGATTGTTAAAACTACAGTTGTGTTTTTTGGTCCTCTGATGTGATTCACCGCATCTTCAACACTCATATCGCCAGCAGCCTTTCCATCAATTTTTATAATTTTATCTCCAGCTCGCAGACCAGCTTTTTCAGCCGGCGCACCTTGCAGCGGCGCAACCACAGTCAAAATTCCGGTTTTGACACCCAATTCAGCCCCAATTCCTTCAAAATTGCCAGAAATATCTTCATTGAATTTTTTATTTTCTTCCGGATCAAAAAAAGTCGTATATGGGTCTCCTGTGGCTTGCAGCATTCCCTTGATTGCGCCATACACAAGCTTGCGAGCATCGAGCTGATCAGAATTTACATATTTATTTCTTAAAAGATCCCAGGTGCTCCAAAACAAAGAAAAATCAATAGTATTGTCGGTGCTGCTAGTTTTGTTTTCAAGCACTACATCGCCAATTTTAATTGGCGTATTTACAATTTGACTATTTTGTTTTCCTCTTTCAAAACCAAACCAAAAAGATAGTGACATCATCAAAATCACTATTACCATGTTAAAATTCTTTTTGCTGATTTTTTTTCCAGACAAAGAAGTTGAAGTAAAAAAACTCTTTATTCTGTGAAAAGCAAGGGACAACAGAGCTGGAAACAAAATTTTATTGGTTTTCTTATCTACTTGTTCTGTTTTGTCTTTTTTCTCTTCAATGTTATCCATTTCCATAATATTTTTTGATTTACTGATGATTAGGAACTTGTTTATTCCAGAATTTTTTAAAATATCTTACCGCACTAAAAATGTGCACCCAAGTCATCTTGTTTAAAAACAGGGATTTTATAACACTGCCTTTATCGCTAACTTTTCCATGATAGTGATGCATTGTTGCCAACGGATAATATACCACCCGATAGCCATTTTCCCAAAAACGGCGACACCAATCAACATCTTCCATATACATAAAGTATCCAGCATCCATCAATCCGACTTTTTGAACTACGCTGCGAGAAATCATTAGGGAGCTTCCCATTAGCCAGTCAACATCCATAATTTCATCATGATTGCGATCTTTCATCAAGAACCAGTCCAGATGCTTCTTGGCAAAAGCAAAGTGACCCAAAAATGTTCTGCGATAAACGATTGTGATTGGATGATAGAAACGAAAACATGAATATTGAAGCGACCCATCAAAATTAAGCAGCTTGGGTCCAACCATTCCAACTGATGAATCACTGCTTATGAATTCTAACATTTTTTCAACTGAACTGGGAGTAACAATAATATCACCATTTAGCAACAGCAAATATTTTCCGCTGCTTTCTTCAATACCTTTCTTTATTAAAGCTTGAAAACCCACATTTTCGCTAAAAGGAAAAAACTTTATTTCAGGATAATCTTCACGCATTATCATCTCGGTGTCTTCTTGCGTTTGGCTATCAACAACTATTATTTCAAAAGAAAGCTTGCCAATATTTTTCTTAACCGAATCAAGACACACCTTAAGCAGTTGAGGATTTTTATAACTTGTGATAATTATAGATAAATCCATTTCGTTTGAAAGTATATTACTTTTATCTTATTGAATTATGGAAATATCCTTTTGAACTGGAGCCGTGAAAGTGTCTTTGAAAAGTTGCTTGATCTGGTCGTAATTATCACCAATAGGTGCCAAGATATAGCCAGTTTCCTTTGTTTGTTCCGGTGTATACAAAAGACCTTCTTCTGAATTTTCAAGTACTCGCTGAATTACCTCCGGAGTCTTCATGCCTTGTTCAAGATCATAAAGTTTTTTGATTTGCCAAGCCTCCATATTAGTCTGAACATTATTGCCCAGGGCATTTATCATTCCATTGACCTTGTTGAAATCAGTAAGTGTTCCAATTGACAAAGCCTTAGCTTTGATTTGTTGCAAAATAATTTGCTGACGCTTTGCGCGCTGGAAATCACTTGAATTGTCACGAGCCCTGGCAAAGCAAAGGGCCTGATCAGCATTAAGTGTTTGTTTTCCAGCCGGGAGCTTGAAAGTTCCGCCGCATTCCGGCTTCGCATTGAGGCACAGTGGATACATCGGCTTCTTTGTTTTAGTTTCATATTTCACACCGGCGCTATTTGTCTTGGTGTGTTTGAACACCTTGTTTTCCCATTTTCCAGTTGGAATCGTAAAAACTTCTCCATCACAAACTCCTTCTTGATTGAATTGGGCATTTTCCTCAAATGGCTGGCTTAGTGTTACCTCGACTCCACCAAGAGCAGTCACCAAATCCTTAAAACCCTGATGATTAATCATAACGGCATAATTAATTGTGACTCCAGATATTTCAGAAACCTTTTGCTGCATGTCATTGAGCGCTTGCTTGGAACCACCTTTTGAGTATCCTTGAGCATAAATGGCATTCAATTTGCTGCTACCATCATTTTGAATGTCCTTAACATAAAGATCACGAGGAATTGAAATCAGAGAAATTTTTGAATTCTTTGGATCCAAATTCAAGCTGGCCACCATAATACTGTCAGCCAAATTCCCCCCGGCTGGGTCATCCACTCCTCGCATTCCCAACAAAAGCACATTAACTCGTCCCTCTTTTTCCCCCACAAGTTCACTTTGTGCCCCTGGAATAATGTGCCCAATGCTACCCAAAATGTTTCCATTTGAAGATATCTTATTGAGTAAACTTCCCGCCCTCCAGGCAATCAAGCCGCCTATAATCAACAACACACCCACAAAAATCAACAGCCCTTTAACCCAATTTTTCTTAAGCATATCGCCAAGACCATGTCCTGATTCATTTTTTAAATTTCGCTCATTTTTCATACAAATAACTTTTTTTATTAATTAAGACCAATGTGTTTAATTTAACTACATTTCTTCAAATATGGCAAGGATTTTCTCTGCCGATTTTTTCCAAGAAAAAAAGCTAATTCTTGCCTTGCCTAATCGAATTAGCTCACTTCGAAAATTGTTATCCATAGAAATAGCATACAACTTTTTTGAAAAATCATCAAGACTATCTAAATTAAAAAATGCAGCTCCATTTTCAGCAATTTCTCGCAAACTTGGAAGATCGCTACAAAGAGTTGGAACTTCTTGGCTCATTGCTTCCAAAGGAGGAATTCCAAAACCCTCATACAGCGAAGGAAAAACAAACGCATGCGCTAGAGAGAAAATAGCCACCTTATCCTGCTGCTCTATAAATCCCGGAAAAATGACCTCATTTTCCAAGCTATACTTTTTGACAAAATCAACAATTTTAATGTCGGCATTATGCGCCTGAAGATTGCCACAGACCACTAACTTAGTTTCACCTATACTGCTTTTAATACGAGCAAAAGCTTCAATAAGGTGCGGGATGTTTTTTCGTGGTTGCAAAGTACCAAGATATAGGATAAATTTTTCCGGCAATTGATATTTTTGACGAACTTTTTCCTTTTCCTCCCGTGAAATCCCATCTTTCAGAAACTCGTCGCCAATAGCGTTATAAATGAAGTCTACCTTCTCGGGAGCTATCCGATAAAATTTGGTTATCTCATCCCTTGTAAACTTCGAAACCGCAATAATCTTGTTCGCGCGCCGCAAACTCAGTGGAATCAAAATTTTCAAAAACAACAAATCCGAGAACTTGATCAGCTGCGGGAAAAAATCAAAAGAAAGGTCATGCACAATCGTGGCAATTTTGATTGAGCGTGGCACAAAAAACGGCGTGATATATTGCGTTAGATACACATCCACCGGATTAGCTTTCAGATATTTTGGCAAAGTCCAAAAATTCCAAGCGAATTTATTATGGAGAATTCTTCCAATTATTTTCTCCCTCTGGGAGAGAATGTCAGGTACTCCTGACAAGTGAGGGTCCGGCAAAGAAATAATTTTGAAGTTATCTTTCCCAGCAATTTCTAAATTTTCAGCAATTTCTCTCAGGATTTTTTCATCTGTGATATCCGTTAGTAATTCAAATCCGTGATTAGTGTCCATCCGTGCTAAGTTCTTGACCAAGTTGAAAAACACCACTTCATCACCGGTTCTCTTTTTGCCTATTAATCTAATGTCAATGCCAATTTTCATAGTTTCTACGAATTTACCTGCCTCGTCGGCAGACGGGCGAATTAAATACGAATGTACGAATTTTAGTTCCCACTAAATTATGCATCCCACATTAATAAATATACGAACTTGCTTTGTTATCTTGAGCGTAGTTTACCAGCCTAGGGCTGGTAAACGAAGTCGAAAGATCTGGGCCCAGATTCCTCGATTCCGCTCCGCTTCACTCGGAATGACACGAGTTATTTCCCCTTCAACCTCCCTCCCATATTAACGGCTTAAGTAAGATACAAATACGACAGACGATTTCGAACTATTGACAAAATATAATTTAGGTATATAGTATAAAGTTAGTGATTTCCTCAAAAATAGTTTTACAAAATCTTCTTTAACAATAAAAAATCTAAGGTTATCATGAAAAAGCTTTTAATCATTATTGCTGCAATTATAGTTGCATAGTAGTAGTTGCAACTGATTTTTTCCTTTTGGGTGCTATCCAGGAAGCATGGACTAGGCTTTACGAAGATGCAACGAAATATCTTTACCCGAAGCGAGGTGATATGCTTCTTGATTGGATAATGCTTTTAATTCTTAGCAGCTTCGCCACCGCAATCACTACTTTAAGTGTAATAAGTGTAATAAGTGTAAGGAAAATATTCCAACGCTTACAATAGTTTAACCGCAAAATTACCCCCTTAGTTCCCAAAAGGACTTCGGGGGTTCTTTTTTTATTTCCCTATTTTTCAAAAAACAAACCAATTAATTCCATCTTACCCTTTTTTCCCCAGAAAAGCTAGTTGCTAGAGCGATGACTAGCGCAAAAAATAACAAGCCAAAATGAAAACTCCAGAGCCAGTGATCCAGTAGCAACATTGGCAACAACGCAATTAGCAGTGCGCCAGCCAACTTATTTTTTCTGACTAGGTTCCAAAACAAACCTGCCAAAAATCCAACAAAAACCAGCACTCCAAAAATTCCGAGTTCCGCCCAAACCAAGATCAAGACATTGTGCACGGGTTGATAAATCCAGGCCTGATCATTTGGCTTAAATTTTGCAAGCGACTCAATATAGTTTCCAATGCCTACTCCAGCGATAGGCTTTTGCAAGATCAAAGTTTTTGCTTGCTTCCAATAAACCTCTCGCTGATCAAGTGAGAGGTTTTCCAATCTAGTGCCACCCTCAACTCGAACATTAACCAAATTTTGATATCCTAAAAACATCACCAAAAATACTACAACGATAATAAATGATTCATAAATCAAATTTTTCAACCCAGCAAAATTCTTTTGCAAAAACAAAAACGTTCCAACAGAAATTATTCCAAGCAGCAATGCCAACCAAGCGCTGCGACTCAGACTGGCAAAAAGTCCGGCTGAAAAAATGACAACAGAAAAATACAAAAATACATTTTTCTTTATCTTCTCTTTTTGCGTTTGCATTAAAAGTCCCAAAATAATCAAGAGTCCAATAGCAATAACCCCGCCAAAAATATTCGGGTGATCAAAACCGCCATAAGCCCTCAACCAGCGCCCATCAACAATTCCATTTGAAAATGTTTCGACTACAGATGTGCCGCCCAGGCTAGTCTTGTGCATCGCCAAACCCAACCATTTGTTAGCAAAAGTTGTCTGCGCAAAAAATTGCCACAAGCCCAAAAGAGTTGGACTAATCAAGCTAATTACAAAAGCAAGCGCTAGTTTTGATATTTTTGTAAAATTAACGCAAAGCCAAAAAAATCCCAGCGCTAAAATAATCTGCGTTTCACGATAGAAAGCCAAGGTCTTATTTTCCGCCCAAAAAATAGAAACTGCACCTAATGTTAAGAAAATCAAAAGTAATTTCACTTCCATAAATGGATATATGGAAGTTTTCTTGGGGACTAAGTCCCCAATTGGAGACTTAGTCCCCAAGAAAAAATATAGCAAAGCCAAAATCAATAGACCAACAAGCAAGATGTCAACTCCATAAAGACTATAGGTCAAATATTCACTTGCGCCGCCATTAATTTTTCCAGCTTCAATAATCCACCTTGTTTGCCAAGGCAGGCAAAAAACCAACAAATAAATTCCAAATTCGATGAACTTCTTCATTTGATTATGTAAAATTGACTTAAACCATTCTACCACTGTGTCATCTTGAGCGTAGCTTCTCTGTCCTAAACAGAGAAACGAAGTCGAAAGATCTGGGCTCAGATTCCTCGATTTCATTTATCCTCCCCATGGTCGGATTCATTTCACTCGGAATGACAGTGCATTTAACATTGCATCTTTACTTTAATTTCTCAAAAATATTATAAAATGGATCTATTTTAAAAATTGTACCATCAATATTAATCAGAAGATATTGATGAATAAAAATCGAAATACCCTGGTATGGAAATTTGGAATTAAAAAAGAACATTCGCCCTATTTGGACATCAGCCGCCCTAAACATGCCAGAATTTACCAATGGCGATTTCAAAAGTCGATTTTGCGTGTGACACCAAAGAAAACAATTTTTCTCCAGCACCGCTTGAGTTGAAAAGTCGCCCACCCAAAATAGGGTTACCAAATTTTTCCACCGCCAAATTTTGTCCTCACTTGCATGCTTTTCACGCAGATATTGAAAGACATTCTCGAGCGTCTGTTGCTTATTACTACCTCTAAGTTTTTTTGAAAGTTCAAGCAGTGCTGGATAATTTTCAACTTTTCCAGGCAACAGATAATTTGGATAAAGAATAAAGGGTAAAAGTTTTAGCAAGAGAAGATAACCAACAAGTAAATAGACAAAAATCATAGCGTAAATTCTTTAATTTTTCTTTCCCGACAAACCAACGGCAATAGCTAAGAAGACCCAGACAAATCCCAGAAATATCCCAGAATTAAAAAGATTAGGAATAAAAATAGCAAACAAACCGAACAAAATGAAAGTGGCCGCCACATCGCTGCCATTTGTTGCAACGAACCTGCCGCAAGAACTGACAAAAATATATCCCAGCAAAATCACAAAGGACAAAAATCCCAGCAAACCACTGCCTAGCCAAATTTCCAAAAAGATATTGCTTGCATTGAGCCCTGCGCCCCGCTCGTCTGTTCCGAGAATATTTGAAATGCTTCCCCAGCCAATTCCCAAAAGCGAATGCTGTTTGATTTGCTCAAAAGCCACACCATAAATTTTGGCGCGAATTCCCACATTGGGATCCGGTCGATAAACTTCTTGAACGAACTTTCCCTCGGCTTTTTGCCCCACTATCTCTTCCAAATTAATATGCCAACAATTGTGCTGAGCAAGATCAGAAAGGCTTTCTATTCTATCATTAACAAACAAAACTGGGCTGTCGCAAGCAATGGTAATTTTCTGCATACCATTTGTTGATTGCGCCCGACTAGCCAATTGAAAATTCGTGAGCCTGAAAATAAAAACAATTCCAAGGCTAACCACCCCAACGATTAAAATATTCTTTAATGCAACTAAAAATTGTTTCCAATTCCACGGTCGCTTAACTACCTGCCAAATTCCCTCCCAAAATTTTGTCTTTTTCAACGCGCCTTGAACAATCTTTTCACTATAAAGCAAGTTTATTTTCAAAAATCCCAAAACAATCAAAAGTGCCCCCAACCAAGCACTGCGACTCACAGTTAAAATCAAGGCCACCATAACAAGAGTTATAAAAGTATAAATAACTATTTTTTTGAAAATTTGAATATTGAAAAATTGATTAAAAATTTCAAATTTCAAATTTAAAATTGGGCGGCTTTCTTTTTTGATATAATTTTTAGAAATATAAAAAAGCCAAACAAGCAGCGAGGCTAAAAGAAAAGCGAGATAGATCCCTAGCCAATCCGGCTCCGTGAAAGTTCCATTAGGTCTGCCTGCCATCACTTCAAAAGAAACTTTGCCAAAAGCAAAGCGAGCATTTTGCCAAATCGCATAAATTGCCACCACGCAGCTACTGCTCAAAAAGAAAGACGTAATTCTTTTCAGGTCGTCCAATGATTGAACGTAAAAGCGCACCAAAAAATACAAAGCCACAAAAGAGGCTGCCACAATTGCCTGTTTCAAACTGCTGCCTTTATTGCTAGCAATAAAGGCACTGACAAATCCACCTAATGCAAACAAAAGCGGCAGGCCGTCATAAAATTTCAGTTTTGGAAATGTCACAACTTTTCTGCCCATCAAAAAACGCAATGCGATTGCCAACAAAATCAAGGCGCCCAGCAATTGATAAGGCCTGACTGCAAGACCAAATGAAGTTGGAGCCAAGTTGACGTTTTCCAAAGCAAGCATGCCCACAAACAAAACAAAAGCCCAACCCGGACGATAAATTGCAAAAACCAAAGCCAAAATAACAAAAAAAACAAAATCACCAAAATTTTTAAACGGCAAAAGCCCCACATTGGAAAACCAAATCGCAAAAACCGTCAAAAGCACATTGGCCAAAATCAAATACAACTTGATTGCATTTTTGGAAAGTTGAGCAATAATTTTTTCAAAATTTATTTCCATTGTGATTATTTTAGGTCTTACGTAACTTATGATTCTGACCAAAGATTCTCTCTGAATCTTTACGAGCTTGTTTGCTTTTTAGACCACTGCGAGCGATTGGCTATAGTTCCTATCCAAAGGAGCGCACCCCAAAAAGTAAACGAGGGAAGTAAAAATTTCTAACTTAGTTTCTGAAAAACATAAATTACGTCTGACCTATTATTTTAATTCATCAATAATATTAATCATTTTTTGCGTAAATTTCTTCCAGGAGAAGTGCGCTGCACGTTCCTTGCCTTTCAGCGACAAGGCAATTTTCAAATGACTGTTGCTGAGAACATTTTTCATCACCATAGCGATATCTTCAATATCACCAGAATTGCAATAAAGTACACTGTCACTGCCAATTTCTGGCAATGAAGATGTTTTCGCTGTAATAACAGCCGTGGCTTGACTCATGGCCTCAAGTATCGGCAGCCCAAAACCTTCATATAGCGATGGGTACACAAAAAGTGAAGCACTATTATAAAGAGCTGGCAGATCCGCTTGGGGCACCCAGCCTAACACAACCACCTGTTTTTTTAAATCAAGCTGGCTAACCAATTTTTCAATATCAGTTACCAATGGAGCAAGTTGAGGCAATAGTCGGCCTGAAATTACTAACTTCGGAATCTTTTTATCCGCAGAACTTTTTTCAAGCAATAGTTTGTAAGCTCGAACAACACTCTCAATGTTTTTTCGAACTTCCAAACCGCCACCACTATAAATATAACCGGCCTCAAGTTTATATTTTTTCAAAACTCTTGCATTTTCCGCTTGACTAACTTTTTTCTTATAGATTTCAGCTACATCTATATAGGAAACGGTTATTTTCTTTGGATCAATTCCTAAATGTTTAATTAGGTCTTTTTCACTTCGATGAGAAACTGTGACAATTTTCGCAGCAGCCCTAATTGCATCTTCAACCAATTCTTGATAAAGTTTTTTGCGAAAATTATTGAGATACTGCGGAAAAATTTTTGGAATAATATCATGAACCAACATCAAGTGTTTTACCCTCTTTGGCAAAATCGTGGTCGATTGATAAAGACTCAAGAAAACGTCGCAGCCATCTTGCTTAACTTTTTTCGGCAACAAATATTTTTCCCACCAAATCTTTCGAATCAAATCATCTCTTTTATAAAGTGGCAAAAAAACTCGTTTGTAGAATTTAATTGCCGATGCAGCTGTATTTTTCGGCAGCTTCAACTTCACATCTTTTTCGAGATACAAATAAAATTCAATCTTTTCTTTATTTGGGAGTTGGAAACTTGAAATTGGAAATTCTGTTAATTTGTTTAGGAAATTAACAGTTACCTGTCCTATGCCAGTATCCTGCTTTCTCAAAAATGAAACATCGATTCCAATTTTTAGCATACGTTTTTTATAAAGATTTGACTCAATACTTTAATTATATTTTAGGTTTATACTATATTTACATTATACCCTAAAATTAAAAATATAAAAACACCAGCTGATTTAAATCAACTGGTGCTTTATGAACCTTTTTATGTTTTAGATATTTTTCAAAATATTCAGTGAAAATGCCAGCATACAATATGCAATCACAGCCGTCATGATTAGCATCGTGGCTGGAACGATAAGATACACCGCAATCTCACTTTTTGGCATTTTTTCCATAGATATGAGCTTAAAAAGTTAACTAATTATCATATCACTAAATCATTTTTTTGTCAATCACGGGCTTGTGCATTGGCTTGTGCATTTCCCTGAAATGCCTTACTATTAATAAGTACTAATCTTAAACTTTTATACCTCCTATCTTTATGGACAAAGCAAAAAAATCTGTTTGCATTATCGGTTTGGGTTATGTTGGGCTACCCCTAGCTGTTCAAAGCGCACTTAAAGGCTATACTGTTTATGGCCTCGAAAACGACCCTAAAAAAAATGAGCTTATCAATGCCGGTAAGAGTCCCATCAAGGAAGAATTCTTGGAAAATAATCTTCCTAATGTAAAACTAACCGCCACTAATGATCCGGCCGTTATCAAAAAATCAGATATTGTCATCGTCTGTGTTCCAACTCCAATTAATGAAATGTACATGCCAGATTTAGAACCAGTTAAAACTGCAGTTTCAACAATTGCGGAAAATTTGAATCCTGGTCAATTAGTTGTGATTGAATCAACCATTAACCCTGGGGTTTGTGAAGAAATTGTTGAACCAATTTTTGCCCAAGCTGGATTTATGGTTGGCAAAGATTATGAATTGGCGCATTCTCCCGAAAGAATCAATCCTGGCGATCCAATTTGGAATGTGACAAATATTCCTCGAGTGGTGGGATCATTTACAAAAAAAGGCTTAGCTCAAGCAGTAGAATTTTACGAAGATATCATCGATGCCAAAATAATGCCAATGGAAACAATTCGAGAAGCTGAGGCCGTGAAAATTGTAGAGAACTCTTTTAGGGACATTAACATCGCTTTTGTTAATGAACTTGCCAAATCATTTGATCGACTTGATATTAACATTACCAATGTAATCAAAGGGGCCTCGACTAAACCTTACGCTTTCATGGCCCATTGGCCAAGTTGTGGAGTTGGCGGACATTGTATTCCGGTTGATCCATATTATTTAATTGAAAGAGCTAAAGCTTCCGGTTTTGATCATGAATTTCTGAAAATTGCTCGCAAAATCAACAATTCTATGCCTGAATATACCGTTGAGTTGCTGCAAGATGCTCTAAACACCATAAAATTACCACTAAATGGAACTGCAGTTGGTCTTTTGGGCATTTCCTACAAGGCCAACGTTGCTGACCTGCGAGAATCACCATCGCTTCAAATCATCAAACATCTCAAAAAACATGGGGCTAACGTTATCACTTTTGATCCCCACACTCCAAATTACTCAACTGAAAAATCTTTAGAAGCAATCTTGGAAAAATCAACTGCTATCATTGTCGCTACAGATCACAAAGAGTTCAAAGCCATTGACCCAGAAATTTTCAAGAAAAATAAAATTCAAGTCATTATCGATGGCAAGAATTGTTTAAATAAACCTAGAATTGAAAATATTGGCATCTTATATAAGGGAATAGGGCGCTAAAATCATACGACACAGGGCACATAACATACAACATGAAATGCGGGTTCAGAATTTTTAATCCATGTTCCATGATCCATGAGTTTATGTTTCATTTATTAAAATTTTTAATTTGGCTTATCGGTGTTGCGGTTATAGTTTATTTTGCACTACCTTATCTTGGATATCAACTGAATTTAAATTATTTCAACGAAAGCAAAGTTCTTTGCCAGCAAAAATTAACCGTTTGTTCTCAAAACATAGTCAACTACGGAACAAAGGACATGAAATGCAATCTTAACTGTATGAATTCAAGCTTAATTACTAAAAAGAGATAAATTTTAATTTATAGAAATATGAAATTAATCATAAACATTCCAGCCTACAACGAAGAAAGCGACATTTCTGCGACAATAGCAAAAATTAAAGAAAGTTTTAACTTAGATTTCTATTCAAAAGCTGGAGCCATCATTACAGAAAAACTTATTCAAGTCGTCGATGATGGTTCAACTGACGAAACTGCTTCTGCTGCAAAATCTGCGGGAGCAGATATTATTATTTCCTACAAGCCAAATCGTCGACTTGCCTATTCCTTTAAGCGAGCTGTGGAAAGTTGTCTTGAAAATGGAGCTGACTTAATGGTCAACATTGATGCTGATGGACAATTTGATCCAAATGACATTCCAAAACTTCTGACCCCAATTCTTGAAAGAAACTATGACATGGTTATTGCTAACAGATTTAGTCATCTTACCGCAAAAAACATCCCCTGGATCAGAAGTTTTTTAAATCGTTTTGCAGCTTCGGTTGTGAGTTTTTTTCTTAATTGCAAAGCAGAAGACCTCACCTGCGGATTTCGTGCACACAATCGTGAAACATTGCTTCGTTTAAATCTTACTAATGTGAATTTTACCTACACGCAAGAAACGATTATTGATGCAATTGGAAAAAGTTTAAAACTAAAATGGGTGCCAATTCAAGTGACTTATTTCAAAGGTCGTCAGCCGAAAATAACCCAATCGATTTTTAAATTTGTTAACAATGGTTTTAAAATTATCATTAAAGCTGTCCGTGATGTTAGGCCAATGAAATTTTTTGGAATTCCAGCTTTGCTCCTGATTATAATTTCCATGGGCTTTTTTGTTTATTTTGCTTCCTTATATTTTCAAGATTTTAAAATTACTGCCCATAGGAATTATTTACTCGTTGGTATAACCCTTTTGCTTGTTGGGATTCAATTTTTAGTTTTTGCCCTTATTGCCGACATGATAAAATCAAATCGCAACTTAACAGAAGAGCAAATGTATTTATTAAAGTCAGAAAAATACAAAAAATAAACCGCCATTGATTCAAATTAGAACAAAAAAGATGCCTATAAATAAAGCATCTTTTTTATGAAAATGAGTGCGCAAGTCCATGAACATAATTAACACTTGGGTTATATGTCGTTATCTTTTAAATATTGATTAAATTCTCCCTTATTTTCTGAACCATTATCCGTGTTCATGCAAGCTATTGGAAAAGGAAATCTTGAAATATTCTTTTTTTGAACAGCTACGGCAGTTGCAGCTTCAGAATTTTCCGATAAACCCAGCACGCGCACACGA
>Ga0194047_10000184_pt1 | contig 42813 bp, 45 predicted proteins | sample JunL225m_MetaG_2_FD_160070 | JGI IMG/M metagenome (GOLD analysis project Ga0194047, IMG submission 160070) | Anoxic zone freshwater microbial communities from boreal shield lake in IISD Experimental Lakes Area, Ontario, Canada - Jun2016-L221-5m | ecosystem: Environmental > Aquatic > Freshwater... | reverse complement strand
GTCCTAAAGTAAAGTTAAACATTGGACGAAAACGTAAATGTTGGACAATAGGAAAATCCCATCCAATCCCCCCTGTGCCAGAAATACTATTCCACTTCACCGGCAATGGAGAATTTGTTGAGCTTCCACTGGATGCAACAAATGTTGGATCATATCGATTTAGAGCTAAGGTACCCTCTAAATATAAAGGAAAGTCATCACTGATAACAGCACCCCCTCCAAAAGAAGTCATTTGTAAATCCGGATTAGTATTCGAAGCAGAATCGAACATGGATAATGATCCAGTAGTGACATCAGGTGTTAATGAATATCCCATAATCATTAGAAAAGCACTTGCTCTTTTCTGGAGATAGCCATCATATACTCCAGAGAGATCTGCATAAGCAAATGAACTACTCGCTAGTAAAAAAACACTAACTAGATATAGTGTTATCTTACGAAATATGCATGCAGAAATAAAAAAATGTTCTTTGTAATTCATAAGGAAAATTGGAACAATTAGCTAAAGAGCAAATACAACTCATATTAATGAGTCAAAGATAATTATTCTTAGATATTACCCCAGTAAGATTTCAAAGAAAAATCTATGCTCGAAACACCCTTCATGAAGTATGAGGGGTGTTTTTTTACTATAGATAATGAATTAACCTATTAATTGCGCCAATTTTTCTGGAGTAAATGGTAAGTCTCTAGCCCTTATTCCAAGAGCCTGAGACAGGGCATTAGCAACCGCCGCAACGGTTGGTCCAGCTGCTGACTCACCACCACCTAAACTAGGCTGATCTGGGCGACTGAGTAACTTCACTTCAAGTTCTGGCACTTCATCAAACATCAAAATAGGATAACTATCCCAGTTGTGACTTACGATTTCTTCTGAATTCCAACTCACTTCTTCTTTTAAGGTCCAACTGAGCGCTTGAATAATGCCACCCTCCGTTTGATTAAGTAAACCATCCGGGTTAATCACCAAACCAGCATCCACCGCACTCCAAACTTTTTCAATGTGAATTTTTTCTTCCACACGAATCTGAACAGCAACAGCACAATATGCACCATGATTTTTATATTGTGCAAACGCAATTCCAAGTCCACTACCTTCAGGTAATTTAGATCGCTCACTCCACTTAGCCATATTGGCAACTTCAATCAGAACGTCCCGTGCCCGTTCGTTTTTTAAATAACGCAAGCGGTACTCCACAGGATCTGCACCAATTTTTTCTGCAATCTCATCAAGAAAAGATTCAATGGCAAAAATATTGGCATAAGCACCTAGACTGCGTAATGCTGAGGTTCTTAGCGGAACACTCGGTAAGAAGTGATGGGTAATTTGTTGATGAGGAAACTCATATAAAGCCACAGAATTTCTCAGACCTCCGCCTTGTGGCATAGGATTATCTTTCGTTGCAGCCTCAGGATGAGCTGGCTCAATAGCCCATGCTCCAAGAAGATTGATCCCTGTTCCCCAACCTGGTCTTGCAATATGTGTGGGAGACCAAATAGCCATATTCCACTGCACCAAATCTCCAGAAGCATCTAAACCAGCTTGAATTTCAGTAATACTAGGAGCGCCAAAAGGAGATGCAGTTAATTCCTCTTCACGACTCCATTGCAAACGAATTGCAAAGCCGGTGACATGAGAAATCATCGCAGCATCAAAGGCCACATCATCAGCACTATTATGCCCATAACAACCCGCACCATGCGCATGAATAACATCTACCTTCGTAGTTTCAACTCGTAATGCCTGAGCAATTTGATCACGTAACAAATGTGATCCCTGAGTATGTGACCAAACTGTGAGATGACCATCCGTAAGCTGAGCCAAAGCACATGCAGGACCAATGGAAGCGTGAGCTAAAAAGGGACGAGTATAGCTAGCTCTTAAGGATTGCTGTGCTACTTCCGCATGACCTGCTTCATACGATACTTCAGTAACCGCTGGCATTGATTTAAGTAATGAATCAATTGGCTGCTGAGCAATCACTTTTGTAGGTACTTGCCATGTAATCAACTCGTGGGCTTTTTCTACCGCTTTCACAAGTAATGCTTCATTCTTGCCAACAATTGCTAAAAAATTACCACTTCTGACTAAGCGCTCTACCCCAGAAATTTGCTCTATCCCTTGCACATCAATATTCACAATGGTCGACTGAGGATGGCTTGCCCGCAACATTCTTGCATGCCTCATTTCAGGCAACACCATATCTTGTATAAATGCAGCACCGGATAGCTTGGCGAGTAAATCAGGCCTTTGGGAACTTTGGCCCACAAGACCACTTGCAATCACTTTATTTCTAATTTGAAAAGCTTCATGAATGATCTGAATTGGATTTTCTAAATTGACTTGCTTTGCAAGAACCCAATAATCAATTTTCTCCGACGTTGATGGACTCGTAAAAATACCATCACTAATCGTGATACTTTCAAAATCAACATTTAAAACTTTGGAGGCTTGTTGTAAGAATAACCAGCGAGCATAGGTACAAGAGCAACGAAGCGCTGCTCCACCATTCTCTACAGATAAACTCCCTGCGGTATACCATTCATTGGGACTGACATAGGTATTACCTGCGACCCAATCAAGTTGATCTAATCGAATGCCTAACTCTTCACAAACAATTTGAGATAAGGCAATCGAAATCCCTTGTCCAAGCTCAACCTTCCCACTGTATATCGTGATTTTTCCCGGCAAAGTGATCGCCATCCACTGACTAAGCTTAGGCTGAGATGCTACAAAAGGAGGTAAAGATGTGATTTCGATCGAGTCTGTTATTTGAATCGTCATACAAGTACCCCTGTGCTAAGCTTAGTAATGGCGTTGTTGACAGCACGAATAATCCTGACATGAGTTCCACAGCGACATAAATGTCGATTGAGGGTTTCATATAATTCCTCATGGGATGGCTGACTTGTCTTCTTGAGTAAAGCGGTCACCGACATTAATATGCCATTAATACAGTAACCACATTGTGCCGCCTGCTCAGCAATGAATTCATCCTGCAATAATTTGCCAATGGGATCTTGCGATAAACCTTCAGCAGTAATAATTTCTTTATTTTCTGCAGACCATAAAGGTACATCACAGGTTTGAACAGCGTGACCATCAACTATTGCGGTGCAAGCTCCACAGTTTCCACTCCCACACCCAAAGCGCGTTCCTTTGTGATCTAGGTCATTGCGCAATACATATAACAATGGTGTATTACTGGGCGCATTCACCTGTTTAAGAAGCCCATTGAGCGTAAGAGAAGTTGTGTCAGACATAAATCAGCCTTTGTAGTTTATTTATTTTTTTACAGCGTTAGCACTAATAAACCAGGCAGGAACATTAATTCCGTCCGCATCACCAAGTCCATCGGCTGACATCTTATCAAGTGAAGTCATCGCAGCCGCAGTCACTGGAATATCCCACCCCATGGCACGTGCCTCTTCAACCATAATTCTTAAATCTTTACGAATACCGTCTAAGGTGAACGACGCAGGACTCATCGGCCCACCATTGAGTGATTGTGCGATTGCCGGTGCACGCATCTTTAAAAAACCAGGCGCACCGTTGGTATCTGCCAGAATATCTAAAAGGCGCTCTTTAGGTATTTTAAGTTCTGATGCAATCGATAAGGCCTCAGAGAAAGATTGCCAAAAGACAAGTAGAGGTAAATTAATCGCTAGTTTTAAACGGGTTCCAGATCCAATCTCACCCACGTGCTCAACCCGACGACATAACTGATCCAGAATTGGTTTGGCTTTTGCAAAGTCAGCATCAGTACCGCCTGCGACACCCAGCAATTTACCATCTTTGGCTGGACCTACAGTGCCTCCAACTGGACAGTCAACCATACCGCCACCTAATTTATAAATCTCTGTCGCAAGTCCAATAGTACTGACGGGTCTAACAGTACTCATCTCAATAAATAATTTACCTTTAATCGGCGAACTTAAAGCGCCGTTTGGACCATGAAAAACAGTTTCATAAGCAGTCGCATCAAGCACCATAGAAATAATGATTTCACTTGCAACAACCACTTCGGCAGGAGTCTTGACTGCTGTTGCTCCTAATTTAACGAGCCCCACAGTTTTTTCTATCGTTCTGTTCCACACCGTAACATGGTGCCCTTGGCTAATTAAACGCTCTCCCATTGCTGCAGCCATCTTGCCTGCACCGAGTAGTCCTATATTCATGAATGTAATCCCCTTTTTACTATTTTTATAAAAGATATTTACTTAATTTTAAAGTATAAATTAAAATATTATTTTAGTGATCATATAATCAACAAGTTACCTAATTAAACAAGAATTCAACTTAACTAAAGTGGCTAATCAGCAAAAGAGGTTTCTAAAGTGGGTCTGAACTCTCTTCAAATATTTTTTATACAATTGTTTAAAACTAGTAGATACCCTTATACTTTATCCACTTAACTTGCTTTAATCTTCTCCTATTGCAAAATACTGCTAATTATTTGGATTTATTGGGGTTTTGTGCTTCGATTTGTTTCAATAGTGATCAACCAATCAATTAGTTACTCTTTTACACCTCTATTCCTGGAACTTAACCGTATGTCAAATCAAAATCTTGCGCCACTAAAAACCGAAATTCGCTTAGGTATGGAAATAGAGTGGGACCTGGGCATCACAATGGATGACGGCTTAATCGTCAGAGGTGATGTTTTTAAACCCGAAAAACCCGGAAAATATCCTGTCATTTTGACCTATGGTCCTTATGCAAAAGGTCTTTCTTTTCAGGAGGGTTATCCTAGCGCTTGGCAAAAAATGGTGAATGATCACCCCGATGTCCCTTATGGTTCAACTAATGTTTTTCAAAACTGGGAAGTTGTAGACCCTGAAAAATGGGTCCCCGAAGGTTATGTTGTAGTCAGGATCGATTCCAGAGGATGCGGTCGCTCCCCTGGTTATATTGACCACTTTTCACCCCGCGAGAGCAAAGATTATTATGACTGCATCGAATGGGCAGCAGTTCAACCTTGGTCTAACGGCAAGATAGGTTTATCTGGTATTTCTTATTTCGGTAGCAACCAGTGGCAAGTCGCTTCCTTAAACCCCCCGTCCCTTTCAGCGATGTGTATCTGGGAAGGTGCCGCAGATTGGTATCGCGATATGACACATCATGGCGGTATCCTTTCAACCTTTTGGGCCAACTGGTCTGATATGCAGGTTAAAACAATTCAGTATGGTTATGGCGAACGTGGTCCACGAAGCGTTGCCAACGGTTTATTAGTCTGCGGAGATGAAACCCTTTCCGACCAAGAGTTAGCAAATAATCGTTGTAGTTTTGGCGACGAAATCCTTGCACAACCTCTTGATGGCGAATATTTTAAGGATCGTTCAGCCAAATGGGACAAAATTAATGTCCCATTCCTGACTGCTGCTAACTGGGGTGGACAAGGACTTCATCCAAGAGGTAATTTTGAAGCTTATGTCCGCGCCGCTTCACCCAATAAGTGGCTAGAAGTTCATGGTTTAGAGCATTGGACTCATTTTTATACGGATTACGGTATTGCAATTCAAAAACGCTTTTTTGCCCACTTTCTTAAAGGCGAAAATAATGGCTGGGATAAAGAACCTCGTGTGAATATGCAAACCCGTCATATCGATGGTTTTAAGAATCGCTATGAGCAAGACTGGCCGATCCCTAGAACTGACTGGACCAAAATGCATCTTCAGCCAGTGGGAAATCTCCTGTCTAAATTACCCTGTACCGACACAACTGAATTAAGCTTTGATGCGCTTGGCGATGGACTGACTTTTATATCTGACCCCTTTTTAGATGAAGTCGAAATTAGCGGCCCGATGGCTTCTAAACTTACGATCTCTTCAAGTACCGCTGATGCAGACCTATTTCTTGTTGTAAGGGTATTTACCCCAGATTTACGGGAAGTTACCTTTGCCGGAGCCATTGATCCTCATACTCCAGTGGCCCAAGGTTGGTTAAGAGCGTCTCACCGCGCCCTTGACCAGGAGTTAACTCAACCCTATCGTCCCTATCACACGCACACTCAAGTTGATGCTTTAGTTCCAGGTCAACCTGTAGCCTTAGATATTGAAATCTGGCCAAGCTCCATTGTGGTGCCAAAAGGCTATCGGATTGCTTTATCGGTTCGCGGGAAAGATTATATTTTTGCCGAAAAAACAGGACTCAAGCTTTCTAATTTCAAAAATGAACTTACGGGTTGTGGGCCCTTTTTACATAATGATCCAAGAGATCGCCCAGCACATTTATTTGGCGGTAAAACAACCATCCATTTTGGTAAAAAACACGAAGCTTTCGTTTTATTACCCGTAATTCCAAAGCGAGCTTAAAATATCATTGATTCAATTATTATTATTAATCACCTAAAGGAGATTTTATGAGTATCGATCGTCGCTCGTTTTTACAAGGTACAGCCTTAACCGGTTTAGCACTCTCTAGCCCAAGTTTGCTTCTCGCACAATCTAAGGAACCACTTCGCTTAGGTCTAATGACAGTCAAAACAGGTCCATTAGCTTCTGGTGGTATTGATATGGAGCGCGCTCTTCAAATGTATATTGCGGAACGCGATGGTATGCTTGCCGGTCGCAAAGTAGAACTCACTGTTGCTGATACTGGCGGTGTTCCTGCAAATGCAAAATCAAAAATGACCGAACTCTTTGAACGTAATAAAATCCAAGCATTGATTGGACCTTTGGCTGCATATGAAGCACTCGCAGTCGATGACTATATTCGTGAGAAAAAAATTCCTACCCTGTCAGTTGCAGCAGCTGAAGACATGACTCAACGTAAAACAAGCCCATGGTTTGTGAGGGGCACTTCAACCTCCGCTCAATGCGCTCATCCAATGGCTGATTATTGTGCAAAGATCATGAAATATAAGCGCATGATCGTTATTGCCGATGATATTGCCTATGGACATGAAATGACCGGTGGTTTCCAACGTGTTTTTGAAGAAAATGGTGGCAAGATTGTTCAAAAACTATTTCCACCTTTGACAGTTCCAGATTATGGAAGTTTCCTTGCACAATTAAAGTCTGCTGACGCTATTTTCTTAGGTTTTGCAGGTTCTAACGGTTTCCGCTTTATTCGCCAATTTAACGAATACGGCCTTAAAGGTAAAATGGCAATTATCGGCGGTATGACAGCCCTTGATGAAGGCGTTCTTAAAAATATGGGCGATGAGGCTTTAGGCATTCAAACTGCTTGCTGGTATTCGGCAGAACTCAATAATCCTATTAATAACAAGTTCTCACCAGCCTTCCGTAAACAATTTGGATATGATCCAGGTTTTTATGCAGCAGCAACTTATGTTGAAGCTGCAGTATTAGAAAATGCATTAATGGCAGTTGGTGGCGACGCCAATAATAAAGAAGGACTCATGGCCGCTTTAAGGAAAACCAATATCCCTTCAGCACGTGGTCCTGTATCTTTTGACTCATACGGCAATGTGGTAGGTGATGTGTATATTCGTAAAGTGGAACGTAAGGATGGTCGTCTTGTTAATACTGTGACCAAAACTTATACAAACGTGAGTCAATTTTGGACTTATGATCCAAAAGCATTTTTGGCAAATCCGGTCTATTCCCGTGATTTCCCACCTGCAAAAAATCTCGAATCTTAATCACTTAGCTATTTTTTAAGAAAGAATTTTATGCAGTTTTGGGTCATTCAAACCTTGAATAGTCTTGCCCTCGGAGGACTCCTGTTTATGTTGTCCTCTGGGTTTGCTTTAATTTTTGGCCTCATGCGCATTGCCAACCTGACTCATGGCGCAATGTTCATGATTGGTGCTTATATTGGCGCACAAGTTCTTCAGGCCGGATACGGTTTATTTGTTGCTGCAATTGTTGCAATGCTGAGCGTTGCGGTTTTGGGTGGCTTAATAGAACGCTTTATTCTAAGAGCCCTAACGGGAAACTCCCAAGGACAAGTCCTGGCCACACTGGGACTTTCCTTCATTGCCGCTGATGCCTGCTTGATGATCTGGGGGGGCGACCCAATCCCGATTGCCGCTCCTGTCATGTTTCAATCTCCGCTTACCTTGTTTGGCTTCACGTTCCCAACCTACCGGCTAGTCGTTCTCGGTATTTCTTTCATCATGGGTTTAGCCCTGTATTTATTGATGGAGCGAACTCGACTCGGTGCCATGATCCGCGCAGGTGTTGATGACATGCAAATGGCAAGAGCTGTAGGTATTCCTGCATCACTTCTCTTTACCATTGTCTTTTCCTTAGGTGCACTTTTAGCTGGCTTAGGCGGAACAGTTGGCGGTCCAATGCTCAATGCCTATCCAGGCTTAGATGCTGACATGCTACCCCTGGCTTTAATTGTAGTGATTCTAGGTGGTGTTGGAAGCCTGATCGGTACATTTATCGCAAGCTTCATCATTGGTTTTGTTTATACTTTCGGAATTGCCTTAGTGCCAGACTTAGCCTACGTTATTCTTTTCTTACCCATGGTCCTAGTCATTGCCTTTAGACCCTCTGGTCTCTTTGGCACAGTCAAAACATCATGAAAAGATCCTCCTTAATTAATCTTCTTTTGATTGCTGTATTAGCGATTCTGCCGCTATTTTCTGGCGAATACTATATCAATCTTGGCAGTCAAATTATGATTGCTGCAATTTTTGCAGCGAGCTTAAATTTGCTCGTTGGTTACGGTGGACTAACATCTCTTGGACATGCAACTTATCTTGGTATGTCTGCATATGCAACTGCATGGATAGCGTCACACACCACCATAGATCCACTTTCAACAGCTTTAATTGCAATAGCATTTACAACAGTATTAGGAGCGGTGTTTGGTTGGATAGCACTACGCGCATCTGGATTGAGTTTCTTGATGCTCACACTGGCCCTATCTCAAATTATGTGGGGACTTGGTTATCGTTGGGTCAATATGACCAATGGCGATAACGGGATGAACTTACCCGGACGCCCAAGCCCATTTGGCATTAATCTAGAAGATAGCACTTCGTATTATTGGTTCGTCTTAATCTTTACAGTCATCTGCCTGGCATTTATTGCACGATTTGTTCATTCACCATTTGGTGCAAGCCTACGCGGCACTCGTGATCAACCAAAACGAATGAGTGCGCTTGGTTATGATGTCTGGATGATTCGCTGGATTACTTTTATTATCGCAAGTTTTTTTGCAGCTATCGCAGGCCTTCTATATATTTACTTTCATAAATATATCCACCCTACCGTGATGTCCATTACAGTTTCTGCAGAAGCCCTTTTATGTGTGATCGCTGGTGGCTCAGGAACTTTGGCAGGCCCCATCATTGGCTCCATTCTTATATTCCTTCTTAAGAGCTATGTATCAGCATTCGTTGAGCGCTGGAATATGTTGCTCGGATTCATCTTTGTTTTTATCGTCATGGTCATGCCTGCCGGTATCGGTCCAGGAATCTCTCATTTGTATCATCGGATTTTTAAGGGTAAATCATCATGAATTGGGCTCTAGAAGTCAAAGGCCTCAAAAAAAGCTTTGGTGGTGTGGCCGTTACACAGGATATTTTTTTGCAAGTCGCTGCGGGTGAAAGACGCCTAATCATTGGCCCCAACGGAGCAGGTAAAACTACCTTGTTTGCACAAATCACCGGGGATCTCAAACCCGATGCCGGGTCTGTCGCACTCTTTGGCGATGATGTCACCAAATTACCAGTTCATAAAAGAATACATACCGGCATGAGCCGGACCTATCAAATCATTACTTTGTTTTCTAAAGATACTTTAGCCCACAACGTGGTCTTATCTCTTCTAGGAATAAACTCTCGGAAAAAAAGTATGTTCTCCGAGTTACTTCATAAAGATGCCATTTACCAACACGCAATCGATTTATTAGAAAGTGTGGGTCTTAAAGATAAAGCACATAGTAAAGTGACAGAAATTTCTTATGGTGAACAACGCCGCGTTGAAATTGCACTAGCCTTAGCCCAAAAACCTAAACTCCTACTTCTAGATGAACCTCTTGCTGGTTTATCACTCGATGAACGAGTCATGGTCAGCGAATTAATCAATGGAATATCTCGCGATACAGCCATTGTGATGATTGAACATGATATGGAAATGGCCCTAGCCTTTGCCGAAAAAATCATGGTCTTACAGTACGGCAAGTGCATCGTCGATGGTGACCGTGACGCAGTGGTAAATGACCCCAAAACACAGGAGGTTTATCTTGGCCACTAATGCTTTAGTTTTAAATCAAGTCAATGCCCATTACGGCGATAGTCATGTTCTACATGATGTCTCAATGACCTTAAGGTCTGGAACACTTCTCGCACTTTTAGGCCGAAATGGCGCAGGAAAAACTACGACGATGTTGACCATCTCCGGTCTACTTCCCGCAAGTTCAGGTGAAATCAATCTTTATGACAAACCTATCGCAAGTTATAAACCAGAAAATATCGCACGTGCAGGCGTTAGACTCTGCCCTCAAGGACGTAGAATCTTTCCTAGCCTCTCAGTTGAAGAGAATTTAAAAGTTGCAGCGCAAGTGCGCCCGATTAAAAACCCATGGGATATCGATCGTGTATATGATTTATTCCCGCAACTCAAAGTACGAATTAAACAGCGGGCTGGAACGCTTTCAGGTGGTGAACAACAAATGCTTGCCATTGGACGTGCATTAATGGGTAATCCAGACGTCCTCTTATTAGATGAACCTTCTGAGGGACTTGCACCACTGATCGTCGCAGAGGTCGGTAAAGGTATTCAAAAGATTAAAGCTGAAGGTCTATCCATCATCCTTGTCGAACAAAATTTTAAATTAGCAATGGGCCTAGCAGATGAGGTTGTCATTCTAAATACCGGGCGTGTTGCTTATCAGGGAAGCGCAGAAGAAGTCAATGCCAACCCTGAGCTTGCAACTAAACATTTAGGAGTTTTTTAATTTATTAGAGCTTTACATGAGAGATTCATGAAGCTCTGAGATGATGCAAACCAATTATTAACACTATTTTTTCTTTTTCTACATTTTTATACAAGGCTAATTATGTTTTATACCTGCTCTCCCGCATGCTCTGATCCACATCATAATCACTCAGCATCTTATTCCGAAACTATGGCTGCGTTAAATAACGCAAAATCTGGCAAGACGGTAGCCAAAGGTGCTGCAAAAAAAGTAAGCTCCAAAGCTCCCGCCACACCTTCACGACCCGCTTCACAAAAAATGGTTAAAGATAGTAAAGGTAAGCATAAAGTGGTTGATATTCATTGCCATTACCTGAATCCAGTCGTCAACGCCAAAACAGCTCATTTAAATGCAGCGCAATTTGATCCGACCGTGATTTTTGCGAACGATCTGACCAATGAAACAAATACGCTACAAATGAAAACACGTGCCCCCAAGTTAATGGGCGTTGAAGAGCGTCTTAAAGATATGGATAGAATGGGTGTAGATATTCAAGCCGTCTGTCCAGCTCCTTATCACTATTTTTATTTTACAGAACCAGATTTGGGCGCAAGCCTTGCACGCGAAGTCAATGAAGGTATTGCTCAATTAACCTATGATCATCCAGATCGCTTTGTTGGATTAGGTTCCGTACCTCTCCAAAATGCTGAACTCGCAGTAAAAGAACTTGAATATGCTGTTAAAAAACTAGGTTTAAAAGGTGTTGAAATCTGTACAAACGTCAATGGGAAAAATTTAACTGATCCTAGCCTTAAATTGGAAAAGTTTTTTGCAAAAGCCGCTGAATTAGGCGTTGTGATTTTTATGCATCCTCTTGGCTACACCCAAGGAGAAAGATTGACTAATCATTATTTAAATAATGTGATTGGTAATCCACTCGAAACCACTGTTGCAGTTAGCCATTTGATCTTTGATGGTGTAATTGCGCGCCATCCTAAAATTAAGTTCATCACCGCTCATGGTGGAGGCTTTCTAGCTCATTACTGGGCACGTATGGATCATGCATGGAAAGGCCGTAAAGATTGTCGTACAGTCATCAAAAAAGCACCCTCAAGCTATCTTGAGAAGTTCTATTTCGATACCATTACCTTTGACCCATTGATGCTTCGTAATTTAATCGAACGCTTCGGTGCAGATCATGTCATGCTAGGAACCGATTATCCTTACGATATGGGTGAGGAAGATCCATTAGGGCTTATTAAGTCTGTAAAACGCTTATCAACCGAAGATAGACGTTTGATTGAAGGTGGCAATGCAATGAAGTTATTGAATATCAAAATTAAATAAAAGGTAATGTATGGCTACTCCACGTTCGATTGCATTAAAAAAACCCCTGACTAAAATTCCAGCACGTAAGAAATTAGCCAGCGCTAATCCTAAAAAAGTTAGTTCAAAAGAAGATCCCGTCATTGGTGTTGTAGGACTAGGTATTATGGGCTCTTCAATTGCGACTAATCTTTTAAAGTCTGGTTTTAGAGTAGTGGGCTTTGATACGAGCGTGGATCAGCAAAAGGCAATGCGTAAAGAAGGTATAAAAATACTACCGACCGTTGAAGCCCTTGCTTCAGAAAGTCAGTATATTTTCACATCCCTGCCTTCAGTCGGTGCTCTCAAAGTCGTTGTGGCCGCTATCGCCAAGTCTGGTAAAAAAGGAATTGCAGTTGCAGAACTCAGCACCCTCCCCCATGAAGCAAAAGAAGAAGCACGTGCTTTTTTAGCCAAACATCAGATTACATTCTTAGACTGTCCATTGTCTGGTACTGGAGCGCAAGCCAAAACTCGCGACTTAGCTGTCTATGCCAGTGGCGATCAAAAAACGATTGATGCCATGGATCATGTTTTTGAAGGATTTGCACGAGCACGTTATTATGTCGGCGAATTTGGTGCAGGGATGAAAATGAAACTCGTCGCTAATTTATTAGTTGCGATTCATAATGTTTCAACAGCCGAAGCTCTTCTCTTGGGAACACGCCTGGGCCTTGATGCAAAACAAATTGTTGATGTCATTGGCGATGGTGCTGGTAGCTCTAGAATGTTTCAAGTCCGTGCACCAATGATGGTTAAGCGCAACTGGGATGAGGCAACAATGAAAATTGAAGTTTGGGCGAAGGATATGCATCTGATTGGCGAAGCTTTAAAAGCTAATGCAATTCCTGCACCCCTCTTTTCAACTACTATCCCAATTTATAATGCCGCTAGCGCTACTGGGCATGATAAAGACGATACCGCGGTCGTGTATGAAGTCCTTGAACAATGGGCTAAACCGATCTCAAGCAAAAAATCCAAAAATAGTAAAACAACTAAAAAATCAAAAAAATAATCCTACATAGTTAACCTATATAGGATTACGTATCGAAGGCAAGGGATAAATTATATTTGATTAAATAAAATATAATTTATCAACTCCCAACAACAGCCTTCGCATCATTCATTCTTTGTTACACGTACTGACGTTTAGCATTGTATACATCGGACAAAATCTAAATAGTCCAGTAGCAATTAAAATCAATCCTAACCAACCCCACCACCCAATCGTTCCCATTAAAGATAAAGTGATTAACACAATCCCTACGATGACTCTTAAGACACCATCAATACCATTAATATTGCATTTCATTTTTATTCTCCATTAAGTAATTCAACTTGGATCATCTCAACAAGGACTTTCTTGACATCTAAGTTCAAAGATAATGGTAAGAGTTGAAATTTGATTTGATATATATCATTTTTTTATGGGGTATAAAGATTGCTTACTTTTGACTTAAATCAATACCTAGGCCTTATTTAAAGCGCTAAATGGATCCATTAGCAAATGATCCTAGGGAGTATTCCATGAACAAATCGTCCAGTTACTCAACTCATATCACTAACTCAGATAGGAAGTTCGACTATTACAGAACGATCTATTGGGTTGTATTATCTATCTTATTTTTTCCATCCATTTTTGTTTCAATTATTGGATTATTAATCATGATGAAGTAGAGTTTTATATTTCAAATAGACCTCAAATTATTGAACCTTTTACATCAATCGAAGAAACATATGCCAAACGAAAATGAAGATTTTCAGCACCGAGAACTCCTCTTTAAACGCGAGCTTAGTGACCTAAAACTCGCCTATGTTCAATTAAAAGATAATTTAGATCGTCAAAATGAGAAGTTAGATCGCCTTACCAAAGAAGGTCTAATTGATATAGAGACCTTGAGAAAATTTTGCGAAATTGCAGAATTAACTGCAACCACTGCAAATCAAGCTGCAGAAGTCATCGGCAACAAAGATCTTATTGACGCAACGAAAAATACAGTTATGGCCGCAATAAAATCTACAGTATTTGCAAAGAATGTTTCAATTCGACGCAAAGAATAAGTGTGATCATTCAAAATAAGTACTAATTTATACCCCTAAACGCCGGTAAAAATCTTTAACTAATTGGTCAGCTCTAACATCTAAAGCCTTAATAGGTTTTTGTAAGCGAATACCCTCTAAGGTCGTGCATCTTGACAGAGCAACATATACTTGCCCAGGAGCAAATGTACCACCTGATAAATCAATCCTGACCTTTTCTAAAGTCTTTCCTTGACTCTTGTGAATCGTGACTGCCCATGCAAGCATTAGTGGAAACTGCTCATATTTTCCATTGGCAACAGGTTTGATTTGTTCCGTTTTATCATCATATTCGTATTGGTATGATTCCCATTCATAACCAGATACCTCAATATAATTTTTTTTCCTACCCGCCTCAACCTCTACTATGATCGTCTCTGAATCCATTGAGATTACTTTTGCTAGTGTCCCATTCATATAACGCCGTGGCATCGCCTTATCATTTGCCGTAAACATGACTCGTGCGCCCATCTTTAATTTCAATTCAAGAGGTGCAGGTAGATTCCTCTCATCTGTATTAAATTTTCCAGCTACCTTTCCACGATATACCTTCTCATCAGAATCAAGCGCATTCATTTCGCGTTGATTAATACTATCCGCCCTTTGGTTCGTTGTCGTCAAAGTAATTGAATCTTTAGATTCAGTCTGATCTGGCATAAAACAGGTGTGATTAATAATATCCAAAGCATCTGTTAAAGATTGGTTTGTCCGTATTTGATTTAAAAGCGTTGTAAACGAAACATCTTTTTGACGAAAGATTTTCTGTAACTCAATGAAGGTCAGCTCTTGCCCTCTTAATACCATGGCATGAAAGAAATATGGTGCTTCGTATTCACGGCTTCTGAGGACTTCCATTTCTTCATGCCGAACCACCGGTGGTAATTGAAACAAATCACCCACAAACATGACTTGAACACCACCAAATGGACGACCTTCTCTAGGGCCATTGACCCTCAAAAACATATCAATGGCATCAACCATATCAGCTCGAACCATCGATATTTCATCAATAATAAGTAGCCCAAGTTTGTTATAAAGACGGCGATCTTTTAATTTTTTAATGTCCTCTTCAGGAAAAATTAAACGCGGAGGAAATCGAAAAAAAGAATGGATGGTTACACCTCTGACCTGAAGTGCTGCGACTCCTGTAGGTGCCACAACCGCCATTTGCGTCTCAATCGTGTTGCGTAAGTGATTTACAAGGGTTGTCTTACCGGTTCCTGCGCGACCACTCACAAAAATATAAGGATCTTTACGTGCAATAGCAGCTAAAACTTCTTCATACTCCGGGGTAATTTCAATCAAAAGCTAAACTCGATTTCTTAATAGGTGATATTGCAAACATGAGAGATTATGCTGCCTTTAGTAAAACTTCTCTAATTGTTTTCTCAAAAACTTCTGCAGGCTGTCCACCCTGAACTAAATATTGATTCTCAATAATGACAGAAGGCACAGCATTGATACCTAATTTTTGAAAATGTTCCTGCTCCTGACGAACTTGGACAGTGTATTCATCAGACTCTAAAATCTCTTTAGCACGAATGACATCTAAACCAATATTTTTAACAGCTTGCAGAAGAACACTCCTATCATCTACATTTTCATTACGCGTGAAATAAGCCTTGAGGCATTCTTTTTTCATTGCATATTGCTTTTCAACACCGAGTGTTCCAGCCCAATAGATTAAGCGATGACAATTAAACGTGTTATAAACCTTTGGCCTGTAATTGGAATTAAACTCAAATTGAGCTTGTTTAGCTCTTTCAACGAGGTGTGCTTGTGTCTTTCTAATTCCAGCTTCTTCTGACCCATATTTCTTCATGAGATATGGAATTGTTTCTTCACCCCCAGGTGGCATGCTTGGATTGAGCTCAAAAGGCTGAAAATGAATTTCAACTTTGACTTCATCTTTAAGATTTTCTAAGGCTTGTTCTAAAAATCCAAAACCAACAGCACACCAGGGACAAGCCACATCTGAAACAAAATCAATCCGAATTGTCTTCATATCTTTCTACTATAGAATTTGCTGACCATTAACTGTTAAATGACCCTGCTTAAAATTAATGGTAATAGTCACATCACCGTTAGGCTCAACTGAATTAACATACTGACTTAAGAAATTCTCCCCAAGAAATTGTTGCAACAAAATCTTACTACCTGATAAATTCAAATCAATCACACTCTGTTGACTATACTTTTCTAAAATTACAAATGGCTGTGACTGATCTTGAGTTGATAAAAGTGGTAAATCAAAACGGCCCGTCGCATTTATGTTCCCAGTGGGCTGCCCCAAACTGATTTGAAAAGTTTGTAGGTCAATAAAAACACTCTTTTTATCTAAACCAGATACATTTTTATTATTTAATACTTCATCTAATCTTGATTTGATATTAGCTTTTAAATCGACATTTGTCAGATTGAGCTCTAAATTAGAAAAAGTAAATTCACTCTTACCTAGATGTAAATTGACCTCAGAATTATTACTCGATACAAAACCAGTTGTTTTTTGACCTATATCTAATGCCCCAATTTGAATCGCTGAGCCTTGAGTCGAAGATGCTAATTTAATAGGCTCAAAGTGGCTATTGATCTTGATACTTCCACCTCCATTATCATAAAAATTTGCATTCTCAATACGTACATTAGCTCCGTCCCAATCAAAGGAAAGATCCTCACTATCAACTGAAATCTTTCCATGCGCAGGAGCAATTTTTGTTTCAGACAGAGTTAATTCACCTGATATATTGAATTGCAGATTTCCCGATAGAGGTTGGGTATCATTCAGTTTAAGAAATATTTGTTGTAATTCTGGGTCACTTGGAACACCCATTGTCCAATTGGCTCTAAGCACTGATAGGTTAGGCATTAACCCTTGGGTTGTTTGTACACTGATCGGAAAAGAATACACATTAGTACTTGCCATAGTAAAGATGTTGATCTTCGCCGTTGCCTTGGAACTAAATAGACCACTCTCAATTTCTAGATCAGTCAGTTTAATAGAGTTTGGTTCGTTAGACTTGGAACTTAACTCATTATTAAAATCACGTAACTTTTTTTCAAAAGTCACTCCAGCTTGATAACATGTAAACAGTTCCACCCCTGCAAGGACTGCAAATAATAGAACTATGATAAACCAAGGTTTTTGAATATTTTTCATAAAATTTTAAAGAATGCTTTCCCTTATCCTAGTTTACCCAAAGCTACTAATATTTTTTCAGGTGTGATTGGCTGATCATAAGCTCTTGCATTAAAAGGTGCTATCGCATCATTAATCGCATTCATCACAGCTCCAGGTGCGCCAGCTGTTCCAGCTTCACCAGCCCCCTTTGCGCCTAACATCGAGGTTTTTGTGGGTGTCTGCACATGAGCAACTTCAATATCAGGCATTTCCGATGCCATTGGAACTAAATAATCAGCCATATTGCCATTAATCATCTGCCCCGAACTATCGTAAAGACACTCTTCAAACAAAACACCACCAATTCCTTGAACAATAGCTCCTCTTATTTGTTCATCTACTAGCATTGGATTAATCACCCGTCCACAATCCTCAACAGCCCAGTGCTTGAGCAATTTAACAAAACCGGTATCTATGTCAACTTCAACATAAGAAGCTTGCACCCCATTTGTAAAGACAAATGGGTAGTCTTTCTGCGAGTAGTGACGCGTTACTGTCAATTCGGCATTCAGATCCCGGGAAAGAGTATCCGTTCTAAAGTAGCCGATACGCCCTACTTCAGATAAAGGAAGTTTTTCCTCTAAAGTAATGCGATCTATGACCTTACTATTTTTAATGGTTAATAGTTTGGAATCTGTTTTCAAAATATCAGCTGCCAAACATAGAATATTTTCTTTTAAAGCTAGCCCAGCTTGCAATACAGCCTCTCCACCGATTCCTGCTCCACGTGATGCCCAAGTTCCTCCGCCATAAGGCACAAAACGGGTATCCCCAGTAAACATTCGAACCTGATCTATCGCCACACCAACTGCATCTGCAGCAATTTGAGTAAATATTGATTCGTTACCTTGTCCTTGTTCACCGACACTCACAGTGACAGAAATGACCCCTGAAGGATCAAGACGAATAGTCGCACCGTCCTGAGAAGCAATGCGGGCTCCACCAACACCATAAAATGCTGGCCCCGGGTTAGTGAGTTCAATCAAAGTTGCAAAACCAATACCGCGATAAATCCCCTGTTGACGAAGCGCTTTTTGTTCTTCGAGCAACGCTGGATAATCCATCAACTCACTGATCTTAGTTAAACATGCCTCGTGGGAAAGTATCTCTAACTTAATTCCTGAAGCACCTGTATAGGGATATGCATTATCTGGAATGACGTTGATTTGTCGAAACTTGAGTGGGTCCATTTGTAATCTACGAGCAGCCAAATCCACAAGCCCCTCAGTAACCGCACAAGCGATAGGATGCCCAACACCACGATATTGGCAAGTTGGTGTTTTATTTTGAAAAACCACATCTAAATGAGCTCTATACTGCTTATGCTTATAAGGACCACCCGTTAAATTAACAACTTGATTACCTTCAATGGCACTCGTCCTTGGAAACATAGAATAAGGACCAATCCCGGTTAAATCATTGACTTCAAATGCTAATATTTCACCTTCTGCTGAGACAGCAATTTTTCCCTGAATAATATGCTCACGCGCATGGATATCACTTAAATAAGATTCCAAACGATCAGCTACAAATTTAACTGGCCTTTTAAGCATAATCGATAGGCCAACAGTCGCAAAATCATCTGGATAAGCGTGGACCTTAATACCAAATGATCCACCAACATCATGGCATATGACGCGAACATCAGACTCTGCCAAACCAAATTGCCGACAATATAAATCATGCATCATATGCGGTGCTTGTTGCGAATGGTAAACCGTTAACTGACCACTTGGATTAAAGTCTGCAATTTGACATCTAGTTTCAAGAGTTACTCCTGTATGACGACCAAACCGAAAGGTAGCCTCTTCAACAAAAGCTGCATTTGCAAACTGAGCGTCCACATCACCTGTATCAAGAGAGCGCGTAAAACATAAATTGTCACCAAGTTCTGGATGGATTAATGGTGTTTTTGGGTCTAATGCAGATTCCATATCAAGAACAGCAGTTAAATCTTCCCATTCCACATCGATATAGGCCAAAGCATCTTCGGCTTGTGCGCGTGTCTTAGCGACCACTGCAACCACAGGTTCACCCTGCCAGCAAGCGCGATCTATCGCTAAAGGATATTGAGGTGCTGATTTCATACCCGCAAGGTGACTTAATGTAGCTACCCATGGCTTACAAACTTCAGCAAGTTGAACACCATCTACTACCGCAAGAACACCTGGCATTTTTAAAGCCTGCTCTTTATGGATCTTACCAATTTTCATATGAGCTACTGGTGAGCGCCAATAAACCACATGCGCCATTCGAGGCAAAGTAATGTCATCAATATATTTTCCCTGACCTTCTAATAATCGACGAGCGCCATTTCGTGGCTCACTGGTTCCAATGTAGCGCTGATCTTTAGTTACAGGATCAACAATCGAGTGGGGTAAGTCATGGGGTGAGTTCATCGTATCTCCTCAATCTTCAGCAGAATATTTTGTTTTTTCTTATCCATGGGCACGCTCTTCAAGAACATGACAGATGGCATCTACAATGGCGTGATAACCGGTACAACGGCAATAGTTTCCGGAAATCCACTCTCGAACTTCTTCTCGAGTTGCATGTGGCTTTACTTCAATGAGTTCAGCTGCACTTAATAACATTCCAGAGGAACAAAAACCACACTGAAAGGCATTAAATTCTAAAAAGGATTGTTGGAGATCCTTATGTAAGCCAGCTTGAGTTAAACCTTCAATTGTTTCTATAGAACACTCATCTGCTTGCACAGCTAATACCAAACATCCCCTGACAATATTGCCATTCATTTTGACAGTGCAGGCCCCGCATGCGCCCTGTTCACACCCCAAATGAGATCCTGTTAACCCTTGATCCTCGCGTAAAAAATCAACTAAATGTTGCCGAGGAGATACTTCAGCTTGAATTAACTGTCCATTCAAAGTCATACTAATTATTGTTTTATCATTCATACACGCCTCTTATGAAAGAGTTGGAATTTGTTTAAGAGCTCGGCCTAACAACACACCCACTAAATGGGTTTTCATCATTGCTGAATTTGTTAAATCAGAGAGAGTTGAAATTTCTTCTTTAACCTGGTTGACTAGCTGTAGATTTAAAGATGGGTCTGCAAGCGCATTCGTATTCTGGCCATTCAGTAATTGCGAAGTCTTCAATGCGCGAAGAGGGGTCGATCCAACTGAGAAAAATACAATTTCATTAGACTCAACTTTGCCAGCCTGATATTTGAGATGCATCGCAATTCCCGCAATCGCATAATCACCATGTCGACGCGATAATTCATCAAAATAATTCCATGATGTGACTACAGACAATGGAAACTCTGTAGCAACTAATATCTCCTCGGCGCTCAAATCCACTGTATATATGTCTTGAAAGAAATCTTGGGCAGCAACTCTTCTTTGCCCATGAGAACTTGCAATTACCATCGTTGCATTAAGTGCAATCGCACATGCTGGCCATTCTGCTGCGGGGTCCCCATAAACGATCGAACCTCCCCAAGTTCCTAAGTTCCTAATCGCACGATGAGCAATATGAGGTACAGCTTGACTCAACATAGGAAGAAATTCTTTAATCAATTCAGAATTTTCAATTTCAGTATGAGTAGTCATTGCCCCAATTCTGATGACTTGATCTTGCTTTGTGATTCCCTTAAGTTCCTGCACCCCATTTAAATCGACCAATAGGGTTGGACTTGACAAACGCATATTCAATGAAGGAAGTAAACTTTGCCCTCCAGCAATTAACCGCGCATCATCGCCGTAAGTTTGTAACAAAGAGAGTGCTTGCGCCACACTTTGTACTTTTTGATATTCAAATGCTGCCGCTTTCATGTTCTCTCCTGTGAACTTTATGATTCACTTATTTTAAAAAGTAACTATATAAAATGACGCCTAGTGCTGTCGAAGCTACGCCCATTGAAAACCACAAAATACGAGTAGACTCAGTGATTTTAACAGCAGCGATCGTTGTTGAAATCTCCTCGTCCCCATCTGAATTATTCAATACAGGCTCAGTAGAACGTTCACCTGTCATATAGGGTGTGGTGGGCTTTTCTTTGTATTCTGTCAACGAATGATGAGAATCATGATCTACAGGTGAACCAACAACCTCATTAAACTTCATAAAAAATTCATCTGCAATTTTCTTAGCCGATGCATCAATTAAGCGCCCACCAATTTGACCTAACTTTCCTCCAATATTCGCATGAGTGGTATACAGAATCGTCGTCATTCCGTCTACTTGACTGAGCTGAACAACAGCCGTTCCCTTGGCAAATCCCGCAGCCCCCCCAGATCCCTCAAATACCATTGAACATGAAGTCTGAGGAATAATATCTCTTAATTCAATTTTTCCTGAAAATCGGGCTCTCACTGGACCAATTTTCAACATCACTCTCGCTGAAAGTTCGTTCTCACTTAAACGAAGAATTTCCTCACATCCAGGAATGACCTTAGCCAATATTTCAATGTCATTGAGGCCTTCCCAAACTTTCTCAATTGGCGCCATAATGACTTGTTGACCCTGCAGCTCCATAAATTTCCTTGCGATTTATACTCAACACTATGAAGTCTAATACACTTAATGATATAGTTATTATTTATCAAATGATCAATAAGATAATACTCGTGCAAACCCTTAACAGCACCAAAGAATGGAGAAATCAATGGCTCAACTAAAAATGAATCATTTAGCAATTCGCAGTCCAGATGCTAATGCCACACGCGACTTCTTTATGAAAACTCTAGGCCTAACAGTCGGCCCTCGACCAGACTTCCCTTTTCCAGGATATTGGCTTTATAAAGAGTCTCATGACTCCTACCTAAATGCCTTAATCCACATTGTTGAAATCGATCCCAATAATCCTCAAGGACTGATTGAATATTTAGGCGGCAAAGATATAGATACACTTCACGGTACAGGTGCAATTGATCATGTCGCATTCTTTGCGACCGAACTTGAAAATATGCTTAAACACCTCAATGAGATTGGTGTCACATATCGAGAACGATTAGTTCCCACTATTAGATTGCATCAAGTCTTTTTAGAAGACCCTAATGGTATTACGATTGAACTTAATTACCCCGCCGAAGAACGTGTGGCTCTTGATGAAAAAATAAAAACTCACGCGCACTAAAGAATAATGGCTTCACAATAAACAGGATATACAGATGGCAAAGATTGTAGTTGTTGGAGGCTCTCTTGGGGGTTTGTTCGTTGGTAACCTTCTGATTAAAGAGGGACACGATGTCATCATTTTGGAAAAGGTTGTTGGATCACTAGATGGTCGAGGTGCAGGCATTGTGACCCATCAAAATTTAATTGATGCACTTGAAGCCTCAGGTATCTCCATTGATGATAATTTAGGCGTTCATGTAACCGATAGAGTAACCCTTGATGTTCATGGGCAAACAATTAGTAAAATTCAGATCGAACAAATACTGACCTCATGGTCTAGGCTCTACCATCTTTTGAAAGAAAATTTTCCTGAAAACCGCTATTTACAGGGAAAGTCAGTGTCCAATGTTTCTCAAAATGCAGATTTAGTCACCATTCTCTGTGAAGATGGAAGTTCATATACAGCAGATTTAGTCATTGCCTCAGATGGCCTGCGATCAGCAGTACGCTCTTTGGTTGCTCCACTGATCGTCCCCGAATATGCTGGTTATATTGCCTGGCGAGGTGTGTGTGATGAATATATGCTGAGCAAAAAAACACGCGATAGCCTGTTTAACTATTTTGGCTTTGGCTTGATGGACGGAGAACAAATCTTAGGATACCCAGTTGCAGGCAATAATAATGATATTCGCGTTGGACAACGTCGTTATAACTTTGTCTGGTATAGGTCGGCTCCAGAACATACTACCTTGAAGGATCTTCTGACTGATGCCGATGGTGAGTACTATCCTACAGGGATTCCGCCTGTAAAAGTTTCCTGGAAACATATCTCAGATATGCGCCAAAGAGCCAGAGCTGTATTAGCCCCTCAATGGGCTGAAGTTGTCGAAAAAACCGCCTTAGTATTTTTCCAACCCATCTATGATGTCGTCTCCAATCAAACGGCCTTCGGACGCGTCGCACTGATGGGAGACGCTGCATTTGTGGCACGCCCTCATGTGGGGATGGGAGTGACAAAAGCAGCAGATGATGCTTCTTCCATTGTGCGCCATATCAAAACTCTTGGCGCTAACGCAAACGCTCTAAAAGCCTATGAAAAGGAACGAATTGAGCTTGGGAAAAAGGTGATTGATAGAACTCTTTATCTTGGAAAATATATGCAAGATTTCAATCATCACCAGTCTGCAGATGCCATTATCAATACCGCAAACCGAGTCATGTCTGAAACTGCTGTAGATATTTCTGAACTTTTAGATAAAACACCCTCGATATCTTGAACTTAAAAAGTAGATATCTACCGCTTTAAACATGTCCTATTTCTTAATTAAGATAAAGTAGAATATAAAGTAATAGAGTTTAAATATAGATGACCTACTCACAATTAGAAAAGTCAGTCTGAAATTTGAACCAATTGATACACTTATAAATATAAATAGATGGAGACACTATGATTCTTGAAGAAAGAACTTACACAATCGTTCCTGGACTAGTTCAAGAGTACCTAGAACTTTACGAAAAAGAAGCTAAGCCCATTCATTGGAAATATCTTGGAACACCCGTAGGCTGGTTTGTGAGCGAAACAGGCGTGATTAATCAAGTCGTGCATTTGTGGCGCTACGAAAGTATGGCAGAAAGAGAAGAAAGAAGAGCCGCTCTTTATAGCGATCCCGCTTGGAATGCCTATCGCAGTAAAGCAGGGGCTCGCGTCCAACATCAGGAGAATCGTATTCTTCGACCTGTTTCATTCTCACCCATGAAATAAAAAATATGTCTGCAGAACCATTTCCAAAAGTACTCCAGGGTATTCGGATCTTAGATTTAACTCGTAATATCGCAGGCCCCGTTGCAACAATGATGGCTGCAGAAATGGGTGCGGATGTAATTAAGGTAGAGCCGCCAGGGGGAGACGAAATGAGAACTTGGCCTCCCTTCGTAGAAGGTCAAAGTGTTTATTTCATCAGTTGCAACCGCGGCAAAAGAAGTATATCGCTTGATTTAAAGTCCCCTGAAGGTAAAGCCACTTTTTTACAACTTCTGGATCATGCGGATGTTCTGGTTGAGAACTATCGCCCCAATACACTTGAAAAACTTGGACTGGGTTGGGACCAACTGAAAGTCAAACACCCAAAGCTCATCTGGATTTCTGTCAGTGGTTACGGCAGAAGCGGCCCTAAAGCACATGCACCTGCCTACGATTCAATGATTCAAGCCTATTCCGGAATTATGGGAATTACTGGAGAGAAAGATGGCGGCCCCGTTCGAAGTGGCGGCTCCCCCGTCGATATAGCAACCTCTTATTTAGCCTTTGGTGCATTGATGACTGGTATCCATTCTCGTGAGCAATCTGGGAAAGGTTTGATTCTAGAAGTCTCACTCATGGAATCCGCATTGGGGTTTATGCATGCCTACCTTCAAGGTGGACTTGTGAATGCCACCCTATCACCGCGAATGGGCTCTGAAACCATGGGGATGTATCCCATGGGTAACTTCTTAACTAGCGATGGTGAATTTTGTTTAGTTCAAGTGAGTAATCAAATCCAATGGGCAAAATTTTGTGAAGCATTACACGCCCCTGAACTATTTGAAGACTCTCGCTTTAAAACAAATCCCGATCGTGTAAAAAATCGCGATGATCTCAGACCTCTCATTCAACATTATTTAAGTGGCAAAACCGTAAACGAATGGGAAAAATTATTTGAAAAAGTAGGTGTCCCTGCAAGTCAAGTCAGAAGCGTGAAAGATGTCATTGCAAATGATCAGGTCAATGCAAGAGATATGATCAAAAACATCACCCTTCCCAGCGGCAGTGAAATTAAGACTTGGGGTCTACCCATCAAAATTAATGAACTGAGTGCTACACAGACTTATTTAGTACCTGACCTGGATCAACACCGAGAAGAAATTATGACTGAATTGAATTCGCTCGATCAGTCATCACCTCATTAACCTATACATATTTAGAACATCAATCGTACATTTGGAGAAAATAATGACTTATAAAGATATCGTCGTTGAAAAACGTGGAAGAATCACATGCCTTACCCTTAATCGCCCTGAGCGGATGAACTCCATTAGTGTTGAAACTGGAAATGAGATGCTTGAGGTACTCACCGCTTATCGCGATGATCCCGAGCAATGGGTCATGATTATTGCCGCAGCAGGTGATAAAGCGTTTTGTAGCGGCATGTATGTGAATGAAGCCGCAAAACAAACTGCAGAAACGGGTAGAACTGGTGGATATACTATTTTTAAACCTTGGACTGACATGATGCAGTCGATTCATAAACCATTCATTTGTGCAGTCAACGGCTACTGCATCGGCGGTGGTTGGCACCTCGTTGCAGATAGCGATATTGTGATTGCCTCAGAAAATGCACTCTTCTTTGACACCCACGTCAATATCGGCTTAATCAATGGCGTTGAGTCTGCTGGCTTTGCTTATAAGATGCCCTTGGGTATTGTGATGAGAATGTGTCTTGAGGGAAAACATTTTAAAGTGACTGCCCAACAAGCCTTCCAGTGGGGACTCGTCTCGGAGGTCTTACCCCAAGATCAGTTAATGAATAAAGCCTGGGAAATTGCTACACATATTGCAGAAGATGCCGCCCCATTAGCAGTCAAGGGTTCTAAAAAAGCAATCTTAGGAGCGATCGACAGAGGCCCAACAGAAGGAATCCCCTTCACTTGGAATGTACTGACGGAAATTCAAGATACAGCAGATACCAAAGAAGGATTTCTTTCATTTGTTGAAAAGCGTAAACCAAAATTTATTGGTCGTTAACCATCAAGTCAAATTTTTATACCTAGGAAGGTACTCTCATGATCCATTTCATTCGTTTGCTTGGAATCGCTCTACTCTTAAATATCCATTTAAGTTGGGGGCAAACCTATCCCAATAAACCTTTAAAAATAATTGTGCCTTACGGTCCCGGTGGAGCTCCAGATATTCTGGGTAGAGTCATTGGACTCAAACTACAGAACTCTCTGGGACAAGCAGTGATTATAGAAAATCACCCCGGTGCTGGGGGAACAGTCGGCACTGATTTTGTTGCCAAAGCTGCGCCAGATGGATACACAATTTTGGTTGCCACGACAGCAAATCTTTCAATTAGCCCCCATCTTTATCCAAAAATTCCTTATAACGCATTAAAGGATCTTACCCCAATTTCACTCGTGGCAAACTCCCCACTCATATTAACGATTTCAAAAAATATTCCCGCCAATAATCTGAAGGAATTAATTGCCTTCGGAAAAGCAAATCCTGGAGTTCTTAATTACGCATCCGCCGGCAGTGGAACGATTCAACATGTCGCAGGGGCAATGTTTGCAAGTATGGCTGGCATTGAAGCCGTCCATATCCCTTATAAAGGTACTTCACAAATTTTGCCTGATTTAGTCGCAGGTCGAGTGAACTTAATGTTTAATAGTATTGCTCCCATGCTCCCTTTGGTTAAAGATGGAAGCCTCAAAGCCATTGGTATAGCAAGCTTAAATAGATCATCGCTGAACCCAGAGTTCAACACTTTGTCTGAACAAGGTTTAACGGCTTTTGATGCGGCACCTTGGTATGCATTTTTTGCACCTACAGGTGTTCCAAAGGATATTATTGCTCGCTTAAATAAAGATATTGCTCTTGCACTTTCCGCACCCGATATCAAAGAAAGATACATACAACTTGGACTAGAAATGGCCCCAAGCACCCCGGCGGAGTTAGCTCAAATTACAAAAAGGGATTACGACAAATTCGGAAAAATTATTAGCGAAAATAATATTAAAGCCGAGTAATCCCTTAAAGTTAAATCTGACGAGATGGCCCACTGATTTTATTTTTGACCTCGGTGGGCCCAACCTGTTGTCCGCTTCTCAATAATCGCAAAGAATTCATACATAGCCATTGCCATAGCACCAATCACAACCAGGCCAGCAAAAGCTAAGGGCATACGCATCGCTGACCCAGCAGATACGAGTAGATATCCAATGCCCTCATTAGATGCATTCATCTCAGAAACTGTTGTCCCAACAAAAGCTAAAGTAATAGCCACCTTTAAACTAGCGAAAAAATAAGGTAGGCATCTCGGTACCCCAATCTTAAATAAGATATCAATCCGATTAGCACCTAAGACTCTAAGAACATCCTCTAATTCAGGCTCAAGTGTCGACAAACCTGTTGCAATATTAACCATAATTGGGAAAAAGCTAATCAAGAACGCCGTCAATATCGCCGGACCAGCACCAATCCCAAACCAAACGACCAAAATAGGCACAAATGCGGCTTTAGGTAGTGCATTAAATGCAGTCATTAAGGGATATACGGCCTCGTACGCCACCTTCGATGATCCAATCAAAAATCCGAGAAGGACACCTACAAATATTGAAATCCCAAACCCAACCATGGTTGTCCAAAAAGTGGTCCAGGCATGTCGCATAATCTCACCCTTAAACTCCCACAGACTTTCAAAGATATGCAGCGGACTAGGAAATATAAAATCACTCACATTGAGCACTGAACAAATGAGTTGCCAAATCAGCAAAATAGCTAAAAGTAATATTAATGCAGAGTATTTTTTGAGTAGCATTTTAGACTTCATTATTCCGCCCTCACCTTACCAATATGCATCCTTAATTCGTGAACAATGCTTGAAAACTCTTCAGTGTATGTCACTTCTAAATCACGAGGTCTAGGTAAGTCAATTTTTCGATGGTGAACTATTTTTCCAGGACGCTTACTCATCACATAAACGGTATCAGCCAAATAAACAGCTTCGCGTAAGTCATGCGTGACCAAAATGACATTAAAACCTTGAGCAGTCCACAAGTCTCGCAATATATTCCACAATTCTTCGCGGGTGAAAGCATCAAGTGCACCAAAAGGCTCATCCAGTAAGAGCATCTTGGGCTGATGAATTAACGCACGACAAATACTGGCCCGCTGTTGCATACCACCGGAGAGTTCATAAGGCATCTTATGTTCATAGCCTGACAAACCTACGCTAGCTATTAATTTAATGGCACGATCCGTAAACTCTTCTTTCTTTGCCCGAAACTGAGAACGAAAAGGCTCAACAATTTCTAAAGGTAATAAGACATTTTCAAGGGTTGTTCTCCATGGTAATAGTGTCGGTGCTTGAAAAGCCATTCCACTAATACTTAAGGGACCATTAACCTTTTTTTGATCGATCAGAATCTCACCTTTTGTTGGATGTTGTAAGCCCGTAGTTAATTTCATGAAGGTGGACTTGCCACATCCTGATGGACCAACAATAGCAACAAAGCCACCTTTTTCAACACTCAGATCAATATCTTCAATGGCAAACGGCCCCTCTGAAGCTGAGGGGTCATAGGTATGTGAAACCTTGTTAAATTCGATAAAAGCAGAGGTCATTTAGGCAATATATTTCGGCTCGCTGCACTAGGTAAAAAGGCAGGGTTCCAAACTAAATCAGGATTCACTCTAACTTTCGTATTAAACACATCAGAAACTTGTGATGCCATTAAAGCAACCCGTGGCAATGAAGCACTCCCAAAACCTTCTGCTTTAGCATCCGGTGTAGCAATTGCATCTTTAATTGCCATTTTTAAACGTCTTTTTTCAAGATCCACATTGATAATTCCGTCTCTGCGCTGAACAGTCTTAATTGCTTCATCCGGGTTGGCAAGAACTTCTTTTGCCCCCTTTGTGAAAGCTTCTAAGAAAGCTTTCACAGCCGCTGGGTTCTCTTTGATAATTTTTGGAGTAGCAATGATCACATTTCCATAAAGTTTTACACCATACTGTGGGTATGGGAAAGAAATAATGTCCTCAGGTTTAACGCCGCGCGCCTCAAGGTTTAATGCTGAGGTAAATCCAAAACCTGTAATCGCATCTAAATCACCCTTGGCAAGCATTGTTTCGCGTAGGGCTGGCTCCATACTGATCCATGTGACTGGACCTACTTTATTAGCAGATTGGAATAATGGAAAAGATCTTCTTCCAGCATCAAACCCAGGCGCGCCAAATTTCTTTCCTGTCATGTCAGCCGGGCTTTTAATACCAGAACTCTTTAAAGTTAAAACAGCAGCTGGTGTATTGCTATAAACAACCATTAAGGCAACGGGTTTATTGGGAGCATCAGGATTGTTGCCATAAAACTCCATCAAAGCTGCAAAATCAGCAAACCCCATGTCATATGCGCCTGAAGCAACACGGTTAACTGCATTTCCAGAACCATTACCGGCGTCAACTGTGACATCAAGACCCGCTTGTTTAAAGTAACCCTTTTCTACTGGCACTAAAAAGAAGGCTGCAGGCCCCTCAAAACGCCAATCGAGCTGAAATTTAATTGGGGTCTGAGCAAATAATTGTATAGAGAACATACTAAGCAATACGAGTAAGTAATTTTTTAAGTTTTTACGCACTTTAAACCCCTAAATGTTAATTTTTATTAAGTTGAATCAATATAACTACTTTAATACTTTTTTTTATAACGCACCAAAAGTATGCACGAATTTGGTCATCATTATGTTAATTTACCTATCAGATCATTTAAACGAAACGTAGCAATTTTATCAATTTGCTCTAAACAGGCTTTAAATTCATCTTCCAACGAGTTATTTAATCTTTTTGAAAACTCCTGAATAATGCTGTGCCGATTATGACCTTTGACTGCCAAAATAAAGGGAAAACCAAATTTTTGATTGTAAGCTTGGTTCATTTCATTCAATAAGCCAAACTCTTCAGGTGTACATTGATCCAGCCCCGCGCCACTTTGTTCTTGATTCGACTCAGCAGTCAGCTCTTTTCTCACAGAAGCTTTTCCAGCGAGTTCGGGATGCGCAGCAATAAGTCCCAATTGCTCTTGATGCGAAGCAGCTGCAACCACTAACCGCATTTCTTTTGCCAAATCCTCACCATCACCAAATGGTGCCTTTGAATAAGCCCGCTCAGGTATCCATGGACTGTGCTCATAAATACCAAATAGCTTATCCACAAACTCTTTTTGATTGAGTCGGTTAATCTCTTCAAGGGTGATGTGATTTGAACTCATTGATATTTAAACTTTAGGTGAGTGTTCGGCATGCCAATGATTGGCAATATCAACACGACGACATACCCACACATGGGAATGCGACTGAATGTAATCCAAAAATAATTGCAAGGCCTTAAAGCGACCAGGACGGCCTAAAAGACGACAATGCATACCTACAGACAACATTTTGGGTTGATTAAGGCCTTCAGGATCGCCCTCGGCATATAAAACATCAAAGCTATCCTTAAGGTAATGAAAGAAGTGCTCGGCTGTATTAAAACCTTGAGCCATAGCAAATCGCATGTCATTACTATCCAATGAATAAGGAACAATTAAATGCGAATGCTCAGTACCGTCTTTTTTAGTCACTGGCATCCAAAAAGGCAAGTCATCACCATAGTAATCAGAGTCATATAAGTAACCGCCCTGTTCTATTAATAAATCCCTAGTCCTTGGCGAATCTCTACCGGTATACCAACCCAAAGGAGCTACCCCAGTAATCGCAGTAATTCTTTCTGTAGCTAAGCGCATATGTTCACGCTCAGTTTGTTCGTCAATATTTTGGTAATGAATCCAACGCCATCCATGACTGGCGATTTCGTGCCCATGCTCTATGAAGGTGCGAGCTAATTCCGGATAGCGCTCTAAAGCCATCCCAATACCAAAAATAGTCATTGGCAAACCACGCGCTTTAAATTCACGAAGTATTCTCCAAACCCCAGCTCGTGAGCCATATTCGTAGATCGACTCCATCGATAAATGCCGACTATCATAAGCCACAGCTCCAATAATTTCGGATAGAAATTGTTCAGAACCGGCATCGCCATGTAGGACCGAATTTTCACCACCCTCTTCGTAGTTCAGAACGAACTGTACTGCAATACGAGCTTGACCAGGCCATTTGGGATGAGGAGGATTGGCGCCATAGCCAACTAGGTCTCGGGGATAATTTTGTGAATTCTTCATAAGCATTAATATACTTCAAATCACTTTTTGAGTTATCCTAAATTCTTTAGATTCTTGCATAAGTACAATTATGGGAAAACTTTCTACTCACGTCCTTGATACAACCCGAGGTAAACCTGGGCAAGGAATTACAATCCATCTAAGTAAAATCATCAACAATCTTTCAGTACCCATATTAAGTGCTGTCACAAATCAAGATGGGCGCTGTGATCAACCCCTGCTCCAAGGAGAAGAGTTCGAAGCTGCAGAGTATCAAATGGAGTTTTTGGTCGGGGAGTATTTTGAGAAATTCCACAATGACTTGCCTAATCCCCCATTTTTGAATAAAGTAGTCATTAGATTTAATGTGTCTAATTCCAATGAAAACTATCACGTCCCCCTGGTCGTGACCCCATGGAGTTATTCTACCTACCGAGGTTCTTGATTTAGTCGTTCTTTTTGCCGCAGCGGATTTCTCTTTAGAGCGTGGCCAACAACTTCTGCAGTCCCGCCGTGGCAGAAGGTCTAAAAAAATGGTTTTAATCACCTTTTTTGACGTTGGAGTATGCAAATGGATTACCTCATTCCCTATGGCCTTGAATGGCTCAATCTACTGTTGAGATGGCTTCACCTCATTGTTGGTATTGCATGGATTGGTGCATCCTTTTATTTTGTTTGGTTAGATAATAGTCTCGTCCCACCAAGTAATCCCGCACAAAAAGCAGATGGCGTGAGTGGTGAACTTTGGGCAGTCCATGGGGGTGGGTTCTATAACCCACAAAAATATCTCAATGCCCCGCCAAAACTGCCTGAACACCTTCATTGGTTTTATTGGGAAGCCTATTCAACTTGGATTTCCGGCTTCTTGCTCTTTACAGTGGGCTATCTATTTAATCCCAGCATCATGCTTGTTGATAAGCATATTTTAGAAATGTCAGGCCCAGTCGCCGTTATAGCATCTCTTGCCTACCTGAGTGCGGGATGGATTGTCTATGACGCAATCTGCCGCTTTTTTGGTGTCGGCAATGATGCTGATAAAAAAGTGGCCCTATGCCTACTCGTCTATGTGGTCATCGCATCATTTATTGCCTTTCATCTTTTTTCTGGACGAGCTGCCTTTCTGATGACTGGCGCCATGCTTGGAACAATCATGGTCGCCAACGTATTCTTTTGGATTATTCCAGGTCAAAAAACCGTTATTAAAACAATGACTGAAGGAAAAACACCAGACCCGGTTCATGGCATGCGCGGCAAACAACGAAGTGTCCACAACACATTTTTTACCCTGCCCGTACTATTTGCCATGCTATCTAATCATTACAGCATGGTTTACACCTCAAGTCAGAATTGGTTGGTCTTAATTTTTATTATGGCAGCAGGTGCTTTGATCCGTTTGTTCTTTGTATCACGTCATAAAAATAAACCTAATTGGGTAGCACTTATTTCTGGCATTGCATTTATTGTCTTAACCATTATTTTGATTGCACCACCTCGACCAAAAGTATCAGTCGCCCCGCTCACTAAAATTGAATTTACAAGCGTTAAAACTATTATTCAATCGCGTTGTGTTGTCTGCCATAATGCTCAAATTGCTAATAAAAATATTCGCTTTGATAGCGACGAAACAATTAAGAACCAAGCCCAACTCATATATCAGCAAGCAGTTGTGAGTAAAATTATGCCAATGAATAATGCTACAGGTATCACTGATGAAGAAAGAAATATACTTGAACAGTGGTTTAAAGAAAATAATTAAATTGAGAGTAGAAAATGGCTATACCAATCGTCGATCCTAACGCACCTTCTTTTACCAAAAAAAATATCAACTTGGCCGATGCCCGTCTTGGAGCAAAAGCAATTTCTTGCTCTGATGAGTTTTTTGCCCCCCTAGAAAGAATGCTCAATCCTGAGCCAGCCGTATTCATCCCAGGAAAATATGATACCAATGGTAAATGGATGGATGGATGGGAAACCCGCCGTAAAAGAATCCAAGGTCAAGACTGGGCAATTATTCAACTGGCTAGACCGGGCCTGATACGAGGTTTTGATATAGATACAAGCCACTTTACGGGTAATTACGCCCCCGCAATCACGATCCAAGGTTGCTTTGATAATGCTGACCCCACTGAACACTCCAATTGGTTTGATATCGTTATACCAACCAACTTGCAAGGCAACCAACATCATTATGTTGAGGTCCCCGAAACAGCTCGGGTGAGCCACCTTAAAATCACCATTTTTCCTGATGGAGGTATCGCTCGCTTACGCGTATTTGGACAGCCCGATATCGATTGGAAATCATTGAGTCCGAAGCAACTCATCGATTTTGCTGCTGTAGAAAACGGTGCCTATGTGATCGCAACCAACAATGAACATTTTGGTCTTGCCAATAATCTACTCCTACCCGGTCGCGGTGTAAATATGGGAGATGGCTGGGAAACCAGAAGACGCCGTGAACCAGGCTATGACTGGTGCGTGATTAAACTCGCTCACGCTGCTAATCTTGAAAAAATTGAAGTCGATACCTGTCACTTTAAGGGTAACTATCCTGATCAGTGCTCATTTCAGGCTCAATCAGTCACTGGCGGAACAGATCAATCCGTTATTACAGAATCGATGTTTTGGCCCATTCTGATGCCTCAACAAAAATTATCAATGGATCATCAACATTATTTTTCAACTGAAATTAACCCACTGAAAAAAGTAACTCATGTTCGCTTTAATATTTTTCCAGATGGCGGCGTATCTCGAATTAGATTATGGGGCTCTATTGCATGAGTTTTCTGCACCCTACTACCTTGACTAAAGAGAGTTTTTCACCCTTCGGTGAATTAATCACTTTGGAAGAATCAGAACATTTTGCTATCAATCAAGGAACTACAGAAAGATATCATGCGCTTTCTGAAGTTGATGTTTCTGAGCAATCCGGAAAAGCAATTATTAGTTTGTTTCGCGGCCAATCATTTTCATTACCTTTTCAACTTAAAGTCATGGAAAGACATCCTTTAGGAAGCCAAAGCTTTTTACCAGTGACACAAAATGATGATCATTCATATCTTGTCGTAGTAGCGCCGTCTTTTTGCAAAACTGAGGATGATATCGTTAATAACCTTTGTGCCTTTGTTGCTAAAGGTTTTACTGGAGTTACCTATGCTAAAGGTGTTTGGCATCACCCACTCATTAGTCTTGATCGGGTGAGTGACTTCATCGTCATCGACCGCAAGGGGCCCGGAAATAATTGCGATGAGATTAATCTGACTCAAAAGATTACAGTCAAATTTTAAGTTTCTAAAGGTACTCTAGATATTTTCTAAAAGTCCCTTTTGCTTTATAAAATATATGATCTGATCTAAACCATCCCCTGATTTAACACTCCCCATCACAAAAGGTCTTTCAAGTCGCATCCGCTGTGTATCTGATTTCATAATATCTAAATTAGCACCGACATAGGGTGCTAAGTCTGTCTTATTAATGACCAACAAATCTGAACGGGTAATACCAGGCCCACCTTTGCGCGGTATCTTTTCTCCGCCGGCAACATCAATCACATAAATTGTTAAGTCGGATAACTCAGGACTAAATGTTGCAGCCAAATTATCCCCGCCTGATTCAATAAAGACGATGTCAGCTTGCGGAAATTTATTTAACATACGATCTACTGCCTCTAAATTAATAGAAGCATCTTCCCGAATAGCGGTATGTGGACAACCACCCGTCTCAACCCCCATAATTCGCTCAGGCTCTAAGGCATTAGCTACAGTCAATAGTCGTTGATCTTCTTTGGTATAAATATCATTCGTAATAACAACCAAATCATAATCAGCACGCATCGCTTTACATAGCATTTCTAATAAAGTAGTCTTGCCAGATCCAACAGGTCCACCTATGCCAATTCGTAATGCAGGGTTTTTCTTAGTGCGTATCATTTTTTCTTTCTATGAACGAAATAATCTAGAGTATTGTGTTTCATGTCTTGAGGATAAAATTGCCAGCATCGGTGAAAAGTTATCAATACTCGCTAAGCCCTCGGATTGAGTTAGTTCAACATCATCTATCACAGCAGGAATTTCTTTACGAAGTTCACTTAAGAGCTGTTGACCTGCAACTTGACCTAATGGAATCGTTTTTATCGCAGCAGCAACTTGATTTTCTAACCATGAAAATGCAAATGCAGCCAAACCATTTGATCGTTGAATGTTTAAATGATACGCACAAAAACTATGAGCAGTCATTAAGCTTAAGGGCTTAAAAGAACTCAGTTCTGAAATAAACTCTATACCCCAGCCCTGGGTCTTAGCAATCTGCAGCAAAGACCATCCCATTTGTTCTGATTCAGCTCGAAACTCTGAGGATTCACGGTTAGCTAAACAAAAATCGTTAATCTCTTTTAATGTTTTTAAGTCTTTTTTTTCAAGAGCCGCATAACTTAAACTCCATAGCCTCGCATCTGACTTTGAAAATACTGACAATAAATTTGTTTTAATCCAGGAAAGTGCGCTCTGTTGATTATTGACGATCCCAATATCTATTGCAGCCTCTAACCCTTGAGAGTAACTAAACCCACCAATAGGTAACGCCGGAGAAGCAAGTTGCATCAGAGCAGTAATTTCATCTAAATTATTGGTCATGAGAATGTAGGTTTTCATGCGTATGATCATGCCCATGCCCATGCTGATGCTGTTGAGCCTGACTATGAGAGTGATACACCTCTTGGGCTAATGCATAGTCAGTATCAAAGGTTTCTGTATGACTATGTCGATGACCTCCGCCATAAGCACCAACTTCAGGCGAAAATTCTTTTTTCTCACAAACACATTCTAAACCCAGTTGATGGAGCATTTCTTCAAGAACACTATCAGGCTCTATCCTTAAAAAATTAGCGCCTACTTGAACTGGGATGTGACGATTACCTAAGTGGTATGAAGCCTTCATGAGTGACAATGCGTCGTCAGAATAGATCGAGACCACCTCTTGTTCGGCAGCTACAACACAAATCAATTCACCATTATCAGCAATGAGAATATCGTTATGCCGCATCGTATTTCCCCGCGGAAGAAATAAATGAACTGTGCGACCATCGCTTAAGGTTGATGTAATCCTACTCTTATTACGCTGCTCAAACACGAGTGTGAGTTTCGCAGCTTTCTTAAGCAATACTTGTGAAATCCCTATTTTTTGAGAAAGTACTTTATCGACCCGAAGAGGAACTTGTTTCATGTTTAAAATAAAAAGTAACGCTGCGCCATTGGCAAAACCTTCGCAGGCTCACAGGTCAATAGCTCTCCATTAGCAATCACTTGGTAAGTTTCAGGATCAACTGTAATTTTGGGCAACCAGTCATTTAACTTCATACTACTTTTTGATATGTTCCGGCAGTTTTTTACCACAGCAATTTGTTTCTGAAGTCCGTATTTTTCTTGGACACCTAAATGATTAGCACTTTGAGATAAGAAAGTCAGAGAATGTCTTAGAATCCCCTGACCAATCCCAGCAAACATAGGGCGATAATGCACAGGTTGTGGTGTCGGAATCGATGCATTAGGATCACCCATTGCAGCAGCGGCAATCGATCCACCCTTTAGGATTAATGAAGGCTTAACACCAAAAAAAGCTGGCCTCCAAAAAACTAAATCAGCAAATTTACCCACTTCAACTGAACCAACGACATGACTAATCCCATGAGTAACTGCAGGATTTATCGTATATTTGGCAATATAACGTTTTACTCTAAAGTTGTCATGGCGGTTTGTATCACCCGATAATAATCCGCGTTGAGATTTCATCTTATCAGCAGTTTGCCAGGTCCTAATAATAACTTCACCCACTCGCCCCATCGCTTGGGAATCAGAAGATATCATTGAAAAAGCACCTAGGTCATGCAAAATATCTTCGGCAGCAATCGTCTCACGCCTGATCCTTGATTCTGCAAATGCAATATCTTCAGCAATCCCGGCATCAAGATGGTGACATACCATCAACATATCTAAGTGTTCATCTAAAGTGTTCACCGTATAGGGTCTAGTTGGATTTGTAGAAGATGGCAACACATTAGCCTCTCCACAAGCGCGAATAATATCGGGAGCATGTCCACCACCTGCGCCTTCAGTATGGTAGGTGTGAATCGTGCGGCCTTTAAATGCAGCTAAAGTAGTTTCAACAAACCCGGATTCATTCAAGGTATCAGTATGAATTGCTACTTGTGTATCGGTATCATCTGCCACCCCAAGACAACAATCTATGGCCGCTGGTGTAGTTCCCCAATCTTCATGGAGCTTTAAACCAATCGCACCTGCATCAACTTGCTCTCGCAGAGCCCCAGGCAAACTCCCATTACCTTTACCTAACAGTCCAATATTCATGGGAAAAGCATCCATCGCTTGAAGCATACGCTCTATATGCCAAGGTCCTGGGGTACACGTGGTCGCAAAGGTCCCTGTGGCTGGGCCAGTTCCACCACCAATCATGGTGGTAACACCCGACATCAGCGCTTCATCAATTTGTTGTGGACATATAAAATGAATGTGAGTATCAATCCCACCTGCTGTGATAATCATGCCTTCGCCAGCAATGATTTCTGTTCCGGGGCCAATAATTGCTGTTATTCCTGGTTGAATATCTGGATTACCCGCTTTTCCAATATTGGAGATATAACCGTTTTTAATCGCAATGTCGGCTTTATATACACCCGTGTAATCAACAATGACGGCATTAGTAATGACCGTATCGGCGCAATCTTTAGATTCTCTTTGACTCTGACCCATGCCATCACGAATGACTTTACCACCACCAAACTTAACTTCTTCACCGTATATCGTATGATCTTTTTCAATTTCAATCATCAGACCAGTATCAGCTAAGCGTAGGCGATCCCCGGTCGTTGGTCCAAACATTTCAGCATAGGCTTGACGACTAATTGTGACCATTACAAAGCTCCCATAATTCGACCAGCAAAACCATAAATTTTCTTATCTCCAGCAAGCTCTACTAATTCAACAGTTCTTTTTTGACCAGGCTCAAAACGAACAGCTGTCCCAGCAACAATGTTAAGACGCATCCCCCGAGCTGAATTTCTATCAAATAACAAAGCATCATTGACTTCAAAAAAGTGAAAGTGCGAACCAATTTGTACAGGTCGATCCCCAGAATTGGAAACTTCTAGTGATAAGGTTTTACGACCCGCATTGATTGTAATTTCTCCCTCATCAACAATGAGCTGACCTGGAATAAAACGCTGAGGATAGCTGGGATGAGACTGGCTCATACTAGACTTCCATGGCCCTGAAGTATTAGAAAATAACTTAACGTGATGCCGTACATCACAGTGAATGATCCAATCAGACGAGAGATCAGTAATTTGTGATCACGAACCATGAATGCGATTAACCCACCAATACAGTGAAGAGCTGAAGTACTTACTAATAGCCCTAGTAAATCTTTATAAATAACCCACTGAGAAGCTTCATAAAATAAATTTGCGTCTGTATGAGCAAAGCCATGGAATAGCCCAAAAAATGCAATGAGGCCTAAAGCAATAGGAGATAACAACTGCTTTGTAAAATATATAAAAAGACCAATGGCCATCAAAGATACTGCAATCCCCATCTCAAACCAAGGTATTGCTCCAACCTGAAGTCCAAATAAAATACCAAGCATCATGCCACTCATAAAAAAGACAGGCCCAAGAAAGAATTTCTTTAATTTAAATACACTCCATAATCCAACCAAAAGAATCATCAACAGATGATCTACCCCACTCAAGGGATGTAAAAGTCCCCCTACAAAACCCACAGTTGCATCATGACCTGGATGAGCCTGTGCAATTGAGACAGTACTTGCGAGAAAAATAGATACGAAGTAAGTTAATGTTTTTTTAATCAGTTGCATTTTTTTAATCTCCTAAACAATGGGGTGATGGACTGTGACGAGCTTTGTTCCATCGGGAAAAGTTGCCTCAATTTGAATATCTGGAATCATTTCAGGAATTCCTTCCATCACATCTTCTCGTCTTAATATAGTCTTTCCTTCATGCATCAATTGGGCTACAGTTTTACCCTCTCTCGCCCCTTCCATAATTGCAGCACTAATCAAGGCAATCGACTCTGGGTAATTTAATTTAAGGCCTTTAGCCTGCCTTCTCTCTGCTAAAAGAGCTGCTGTAAAAATGAGTAATTTGTCTTTTTCTCGTGGAGTTAATTCCATATATCACCTAATTATAAATTCTATAAAGCCCATAGTCTTAAATCCTGTGCCTCTTTATGATGCACAAGGGGACGCAATATCTTCCAAATTTTAATCAATAAATTTCTAACTTCCTCTATATTCTCAGATACAACTCTGACAATCAAGACTCCTTGCTGCAAATAAGTTGCTCCAGCTTTAATTTTCTCGTCCCATGTGAGTAAGCTATGCAAATGCTCTAAAAGATCTTCTTTACAATCCGGGCCAATTGCAATCAAACTTCCAAATATTGATGATTTACCCAGTTTTACTAATGAATTTAATAGTGGGTCATCGCCACTTAACTTCCCTTGTTCAACCCAAAGCAATTTTCCATCTAAATAAATTTGATTATTTAATTGTATCCACCCGTTTTGCCATATTTCATTTGACGATTTTCGCCCCAACATGGTCATATCCCAAAGTATCAGGGATGAACTCGACTTGACATCAAACCGTGTGCTTAAAGATGACTTAGCCTCATTAAAGAATAAATTTTCCTGAGGCAACCAATCCAACTGAGCATTGTCCCCCAATGAGACATTAATATATTGTGCGGATGGATTTGCGAAAGACTTGTACCATTTTGTTGCACTTGGTGTCGATAGTACCACTTGACAATCATCGCCTATCTCAACACGAATATTTAGTTCATCACCACCAGCAATGCCAGCAGGAGGATGAACAATGACGGTATGGCAGATCTGGGCACCTTCTGGATATAAAGCTTTTTGAACTCTTAAAGGGCCCTCATGTTTGATCATTTTTAGGACTGTGCCAAATTCGTTATGCACATACCCTAAGTCCAAATTAGCTACCCAACGTGCAAGGGGAGCAATCTGGTGAGGGGTTAAAGTTTCCGCAGGAAGTTTAAGCGATTGAGTCATTGATCTTACTATTTATCATACGAAAACATGAGGGCTCCTTAAGACCTGAATTAACGAGGACTGATCATATTTTAAGCTACAGTCCATAATATGAAGCTATCCGTATTTAATATAAAAATCCATCGACCAAACTGAAATTACTTGTCCAATGCCTTATGTATGCGCTTAAATAACGGACTTGCTTCATGCGTAATCACATCAAAAATGGTGTAATGATTTTTCTCTGAAATCATATTAAACTCTCCAACACCATGGTTTTTCTCTCGGTATTTATTAAAGTCCTGAGTCTGAGCAATCATTTCAGGTAGCTCATCTCCGCCCACAATAAGATCTAAAGTTTTTGCCTGACTAACCACTCTATTAATAGGAGAATTTAGCAAGACACTCTGTTCATCTAACTGGAGTTTGTCATTAATGTAACAGTGCCTCATGGGTTCTAAATCGTAAATACCGCTAATTGCGGTTCCACCCATGGCTGGCGATTCGTTTAACACCATACTAATAAGGTGCGCTCCAGCTGACCAACCAATCAACCACAGTGGAACATTCTTATTTGATGTATTAACTTTTCGGTCAATGACACTCACCCCATTTTTAACATCTGCAACGATATCACCAATTTTTCCGTGTGGTGCTAAGGTATAACCCAGCATGGCAACGCTAAAACCATTCTTCAACAAGTAAGGAACGATAAAAGTAAAATCACTTTTGGCACGCATTTGCCAAAAACCACCGTGCACAAAAATGATAACTGGACTCTTCTCTTCACAAGGGAAAAAGTCAAACGATTGAAAATCATCCGTACCATAAGGAATATCTAATTCACCTGTTAAAGAATTTCTCAATTCAGCACTTTCTTTGACCCAAGCATCAACGATGATTCGACTATTCGCTACAGCTAAAGAATTGTTATACGCCTGATCAAGCTCGGTCCGAGTCATATTCTTATACATAAGTTCCCTTAAGGTTAATGTTAAATATATTCTAATTGCATCTTGATTAAATGAGCTGCGAACTGATCAGGAGATCCTCATCTGTAATGAATTTAGAATTTTTGTATCACGCAATCGCCTAAAAAAACAAAACCGCATCATGACTGATGCGGTTTGAGGTATTGTGATCTAGGTCTTATAGTTATTTATTGTTTTTTTTATTTCTTCTGTGGTGCTGGGAATTGAGCCCGGTAAAGATTATTAATCTCTTCCCCAGTACAAATCATCACACCCTCTTTCTCTAAAACCATATCTAGTAAAGCTTCAAAGTAGGATATCCGATGCGCTGCACCGGTGATATAGGGGTGAACACTGATAGCCATTACCCGCGTAATTTTATTACTCTCCTCACGCAAGCGATTGAGCTGTAATACGCCACGATCAAGCATTTCGCTTCCAGAATGACTTTGTAATAGCATCATTGGAATATCGTTAAGTTCAACGGTATACGGTACGGATAAGACAGGCTTAGGATCTGCTTTAATCCACACTGGCTGATCATCTAACACCCAATCTGCTACGTATTCAATACCAGCAGCTGAAAGACAATCAATAGTGTGATCATTTTCAGTCAAACCAGGACTTTCCCAACCGACTGGAGATTTACCGGAGAACTTCTTAATGGCTTCACATGCTCTATTAATTTCTTCTTGTTGGTTCTCTAATTTATGCATAGGGCCTTGAATATAGCCATGCCCCATCATTTCCCAACCATGCTTAAGACCTGCTTCAGCAACCCGTGGATAGGATTCACAAACGATGCCATTAGTTGCCATCGTCGGGATAATTCCACGTGAGGTCAATGCCTCATGAATTCGCCAAAAACCAGACCGCATACCGTATTCATGCCAAGCCCAATTAGGTAAATCCGGTTGCAATGCCTGTCCCATGGGTGGGCTTAGAACCATCCTAGGCATTGGATTACGCATTGTCCAGTGTTCAACGTTGACAATGATCCAAACGAGCATTTTTTTGCCATCTGGCAATTTAAATGCGGGACGATCTACGATAGCTTCAAAAGGAACTCGGTCTGACAATAAATTTCTCATTTCGGCATTCATTTTCATTCTCTTATTATTTTTATAAAAAGTTAACTATACCTTAACCCCATAAAATATTGGCATTTAATGAGTACTAAGTTAGTAGAATTCCCTTATTTTTTAAGGGGTTATAAGAAATTACATTCCCATGTACAGTTGACGGACTACGTCATTAC
>Ga0194047_10000183_pt1 | contig 42825 bp, 29 predicted proteins | sample JunL225m_MetaG_2_FD_160070 | JGI IMG/M metagenome (GOLD analysis project Ga0194047, IMG submission 160070) | Anoxic zone freshwater microbial communities from boreal shield lake in IISD Experimental Lakes Area, Ontario, Canada - Jun2016-L221-5m | ecosystem: Environmental > Aquatic > Freshwater... | reverse complement strand
GTAGCTAGTGCTTTCCAGCAGGGCTTTTAAAAAAGTCTTTTCCAGTACAGAGATCTTCGGCGCAGGCTTGGGCGGCTGCTGAACCTCCTGACGGTTTTCGAACGACACTCTTTTTTTGTCGGTAGCACTCTCTTCCCGGTCGAGCAGCTCCTGGAGAGCTGGCAGGCTGAGCGCAAGTTTTTTTGAGAGTTCCTGAAGATACAGTTCCCGCCGGATACGGTCAGTGATCAGTGAAATGGTGTGCGCCATTGCCCTTATTGCTCTTGATTTCAGATCAGTCTTTGCAAAATTTCCCGATTCCATGAAAAATCGGATTTGAAAATCCTGAAACGAAAGCATATTTCTTTCGGCAAACTGCACGAAATTATCTCTCCCTTCACGACGAACAAAACTGTCAGGGTCGTCACCCTCAGGAAGAATCAGCACCGAGGGTGTGATGTTTTCGGAAAGCAACGTGTCAATGCCGCTCATCATTGATTTTTGACCAGCGCTGTCGGCATCGTACATGAACAAGACCCGTTTTGTGTAATGATGAAGCACCTTTGCCTGATAGCGTGTCAGGGATGTGCCGCATGAGGCTATCGCATTGGTCATACCTGCCTGATGCAGCGCAAGAACGTCCATGTATCCTTCAACAAGTATTGCGGTTTCCAGTCGCCGGATTTCATTTTTTGCGGTATGAAGTCCATAAAGAAGTTTTGATTTTTCAAACAGCTTGCTCTCTGAGGAATTCAGGTATTTCGGCGTTTGGGGGTCACTCAGCAGGGTGCGTCCTCCAAAACCGACAACCTGTCCTCCGACTGAAAAAATTGGAAAGATCACCCTGTTGCGAAAGGTGTCATAACAGGAGTTTTTCTGCTTGTTTGCGGTTATAAGACCGAGCTCAAGCAGATGCTCCTGTGCAATTCCTTCCCGTTTTGCCGCACTGAAGAGATTGTCCCATGCGTCGGGAGCATAGCCGAGACCAAAAGTTTGAATGGTTTTTTCCGACAGAGCCCGTTCAGCGGTAAGATAGGTGTGCCCTGTCTTGCCCGCTTGCCGCGTCAGTGTTTCATGATAGAACCTTGCTGTCCAGCGAAGGATTTCGGTCTGGCTCTCTTCATGAGCTGATTGTGGCTTCTGTTTTTTAGTGAATTGGCTGATATCGATACCCGTTCGCTTTGCCACCAGTTCGAGTGCTTCAGGAAAGGGTACCTTTTCCATCTCCATGACAAAGGAAAAAACATTGCCTCCTTTGCCTGTTGAAAAACATTTGTAGAGCTGCTTGTCAGGCGAAACAATAAATGAAGGGGTTTTCTCTACAGTAAAAGGAGAGAGTGCTTTATAGTTGCGTCCTGCAGGCTGAAGCGTCACATAATCAGAGATGATATCAACAATATCTGCCGCTTGCCGGACTTCATCGATGGTCGCAGGAGGGATCATGCGCATCTGCTGTGTCTGTGAAATTGTTGCCTGAACACGTGCTTTTTTCTTTTGATAAATGATTACGGTTAAAAAATAACAAGCATATTTACTAAATTGACCACCGGATAGTATCGCTTTTGTAGCCAGAGTTGGTAGTCAGCTCTCTTTTCAGACTTTAGTTCAGGCAGAGAGGTTCTCGGTGACTTGCAGCGATGTGCTATAGTATAGCAAATTACATCGTGGTTTTTAATGCTTCGTTTATCATCAGGATAGTCAAAACAATCAAGAGTCTATGAAACAGGGTTTTTTTACCGGTCTGCTCATTGTCGTAACCTACGCGGTTTCTCTTGGGTTCTATGTATGGATGGGCACGACTCCACCGGAGTCAATCTTTCATGCTATCTGGAAGGGGGGGCCGGTTGTCTCCGTCCTCATGTCGCTGATCCTGATGGTGATAGCTTACACAGTCGAGCGTATTATTGCCCTGAACAAGGCATCGGGCAAGGGCAATATTCCCGAATTTGTTCATAGCCTCAAGCAGGATATCGACAATGGATCAATCGATCAGGCTATAGCGAAATGTGACGACCATCAAAGCTCGCTTGCCGCAGTGCTTCGTGCGGTTCTTGACCGGTATAAAAAACTCTCTGATTATAATGTCACCGATCGGGAGAAAAAGATCAGTGAGATGGAAAAGGCAGTAGAGGAGGCCACAGTCATGGAAATGCCGCTTCTGGAAAATAATCTGGTGGCAATTTCAACCATTGCATCAATTTCCACGATGGTTGGACTTTTGGGAACAACGCTTGGCATGATTCGTGCCTTTGCAGCAATGGCGACAAGTGGTGCGCCCGATGCCGTACAGCTTTCGCTTGGTATCTCTGAAGCACTGTTTAACACGGCTCTTGGTATTTTCGGTGGTATTACGGGTATCGTTGCCTATAATGTTTTTACCAGCCGGGTCGACCGATTCAGCTATATGATTGATGAGGCGGCGTTCTACATCATACAGACACTTGGAACCGGTAAATCGGATCGCTGATGTCGAGAATCAAGGCTAAACGGGTAGGCTTCAGGATTGATATGACGCCGATGGTGGATGTAGCGTTTCTTCTTTTGACCTTTTTCATGCTGACTACCAAGTTTCGTCCGCCTGAAGTGGTGAAGATTGATCTTCCTTCATCTCATTCTCAGCTCAAGCTTCCTGAGTCGGATGTTCTGACCGTGACGGTGAGTCGTAACAATACTTTTTTTATGGGTGTCTCCTCGCAGCAATCGAGGGAGAAAATATTCAACGCCGTTGTGAAGTCGAAACTTCAGGCAGCAGGGTTTTCTGCAGTTGCGATTGCTGATTCCCTGAAGCAATTTAAACTGGCAGAAAATTTTCGGGTTGAGTCAGGTGAACTCGACAAGTTTGTCGTTATGGCACGTTTTGCCGACCAGAAGCTCCGACCCGTTATAAGGGCCGATGCTGATGCCGGTTTTGACGCGGTAAACCAGGTCATAAAGGTCTATAAAAAAGCAAACCTGCTCACCTTCAACCTGATTACCGTTCTGGAAAAGGAGGTTCGCTGATTATGGGTATTGTTGATTCCCCCAACGGTCGACGCCATAAAAAAAAAGGAAGACGGCAGTCAAAAAGGATCGGGTTTCATCTTGACATGACACCTATGGTTGATGTGGCATTTCTCCTTCTGACCTTTTTTATGCTCACGACGACCTTTTCAAAATCCAACACCATGGAGATTAATATTCCGCCGGAAAAAACCGAAGTGAGGGTTGCGGAAAACAATGTTATGACGCTGAGGATTGCCGATGATGCGATGGCCTATTACTCTCTGGGCGAGGGTGCGCCAAGAAAAGTTCCTCTCTACGATACCCGCGATACCCGCCGCCTGGCCTTGAGTGGTGAGTTGCGCCAGCTTTTGAGGGAGCAGACAAAGTCCAACGAAAAATTGGTGATTGTCGTTAAAATAAGTGAAAAAGCAAAGTACCGTCATCTTGTTGATATCATTGATGAGTTGAACCTCATGAAAATAGACCGGTTCAGCCTTGATGATTATACTGAGCAGGATGCACTCGAAATCCAAAGAGCTATTTAAGGCTGCAATCAGCAAAGGAGTTCCGTAAGGTGTCTTCAACATTAAAAAAAATTCATCAGGAAACGTTTAGTAAAAAAGCCCTGTCGTCATGGTCATTCCGTGAGCAGTTTCTTGATACCGACAGTTTACGAAAGTTGGCTTATGGCAACCTTGTGTTGAGGCGTCAGGCTCACCTTTTTCTCAGTCATGGAGTGCTTGTTGCCATTGCCATTCTTGGAGTCTTCTGGCTGGTTACCGCCAATTGGCAGAGACTTGTCTCATTGACCGGACTGTTTGGCAAGGATGATAAACCAATGGTTGAGTGTTATGAAGTTGTTACCAGTGTAACCCAGCTTCCGCCCCCTCCACCGCTCAATATCCCTGAGCCCGTTCCAGTGACTCCTTCATCTCCCGCAGTGCCGGTACCGGCGAGTGTCGGAAAAATTAAAAAGGTCAATCAGGATGAGGTGCCTCCTGAGCAGACCGTTGCAACACAAAAAGAGCTGAAACAGGCTATCCAGACTCAAGGTTCGGGATCCGGTGGAGCAGCTTCAGGCGATGAAGTGCCGATGTTTGTTCCTTGCGAAAAAATGCCGGGCTTTCTGGAGCAGAAAAAGCCGGTTTACCCTGAGATGGCAAGAATTGCCGGGATTACCGGAAAGGTTTTTGTCAGTGTTCTTATTGCTGAAGATGGTCGGCCCATCAAGGCTAAGGTCATGAAACGCATACCGGCCGACTGTGAAGTGTTTGATGCCGTGGCCATCAAGTCCGTCATGGAGTCGAAATACTATCCAGGGATACAGAACGGCAGCCCCATAAAAGTGTGGTTCACCGTCCCGATCCGGTTCCAGCTCGATTAACCCTGTCGCGTTTTTTGGGCCTTGGGCCGATAGAGCACCGCAAAGATAATCCAGACATAAGCCCCGACAAGAGTGACAGGACTGATAAATAGGGAGAACACGCCGTCAACTGCTTTTTCCAGGTACATTCCCCAGTAGCTTCCGGCAATGACCAGCGCCCCAAGAGCAATCATGAGATAGTTAATGGCTTCAAGGGGCATTGCGGTTGCTTTTATTTCAGCAGGCACCTTCGGCCTCTTCTTCGGTAAAGATTTCATCGAGTGTTGAAATACAGTGTTGCGCCTCTTCCCGGCTGATGGTCAGGGGAGGAAGAAGTCTGATAACGTTAATGCTGGTGGCGTTGACAAGCACCTGTTTTTCCAGCGCTTTGCCAACATAATATTTCGCATCCCTGTTGACCGTGATACCGATCATCAGGCCATACTGACGAATTTCAAGAATCTGCGGATGTTTTGCTGCCAGCTTCTGCAGCTCCTCATTGATGTATTTACCAATGGTTTTGGCATTTTCCATCAAGTTGTTTTCCTGGATGGCGTTGATCATGGCAAGACCTGCCGCACAGGCAACAGGGTTGCCGCCGAACGTGGTGCCGTGGTTGCCATAGCTCAGTACATCGGCTACTTTTTCGCTGCCGATAACCGCAGACAAGGGCAAGCCGCCGCCAAGCGGTTTAGCAAGGCAGACCAGATCAGGTTCGGCATTGAGGGGCGTATAGCTGAAAAATGTCCCGGTTCTTCCGCAGCCAGCCTGGATATCATCGGCAACAATCAGAAAATTATAGTGCTGCCGTAGATCCTTCAAACGATCAATAAATTGCTGTGATATCCGGTGAATGCCCCCTTCGCCCTGCACCACTTCAATAAACACAGCAGCAGTTTTTTCGGAGACCTTCGCTTCAAGGTCAGCAATATCATTGAAGGCAATCATGCCGGTTTCCGGGAGCAGCGGTTCAAAGCCGTCGACATATTTTGCTTTGGCTGTCAGCGACATGGCGCCGTACGTTCTGCCATGAAAGCAGTTGCTCAGCGAGAGTACCTCTTTTTTCCCAGGATTGCCGAACTTGCCAGCCCATTTTCTTGCTATTTTGATGGCGGCTTCAATCGCCTCCGTGCCGCTGTTGGCAAAAAACACCTTTGACAAGCCGGAGAGCACTGTCAATTTTTCCGCCAGTTCAAACTGGGGCTGCATCATAAAGAGGTTCGATGCGTGAATAAGCTTTGCTGCCTGGGTGCTTATTGCCTCAACAAGACGCTGGTCGCCATAACCGAGGGCATTGACACCAATACCCGCAATCATGTCGAGATAACGGGTGCCGTCATCACTGATGAGCCAGACGCCCTCGCCATGAGTCATGGCAACGGGGAGCCGGGCATAATTATGAAAAAAAAGCTTCTGTTCAGTTTCCTGTGTTACGGGTAGTGGTTTCATGCTTATAATGATTGTGCATTTTTCCAGATCATAGAGACGCGAATGATTCTCCATATTCCATAGGAGCCTGTCAGGAGAACATAATGGTTAAGATCTTTTCTGGCTACAGCAGGTGCAGCTTCAGGGAACAAAAACAGATAAAGAGCCATGCCGATAAACGTTATTCCAAGGAGCAGGCCAGTGATTTTTGCGGCAGAAATATTTTTCAGCATTACCTCTCCCTTTTTTTAGCTCGATGTACCAAACGTTCAGCATCAGCATAGAATCTCCACTCACGGTTGACAATCAGGCGAGCACCATAACTGAACGTGAAATATGACCATCCCCACTGCAACAGCACAAAAACCTTGTGCCGGAAGCTGGTCAGAAAATAAATATGCACCAGCAGCCAGGTAAACCATGCCAGTATACCATCAAACTTCAGACTGCCGAACTCAACAATAGCCTTGTTTTTTCCGATGGTTGCCATTTGTCCTTTATCCCTGTATCTGAATGCTTTTCTTGCCTTTGTTTTGAGGTCAAGCAAAATATTTTTGGCAATAAATCTACCCTGCTGCAAGGCAACAGGAGCGAGTCCTGGCAAGAGGTTTCCGTTTTGAGAAACAAAGTGTGCAAGGTCGCCTCCGACAAATATTTCGGGATGCCCTGGAATGCTGAGATCTTCGCCGACAATGATACGGCCGATCTGGTCAGTCTCCACGCCAGCCATGGTTTTGCCAATTGCAATAGCGGTAACACCAGCCGCCCACAGTACCGTTGCTGCCTCGATACGTTCATTGCCGATTTGCACTCCATCAGCGTCAACATCGCTGACCATACTGCTTGTCCACACCTGTACGCCAAGTTTCTCCAATGAGCGTGTCGCCTTGCTGGCCAGGTCGGGTGAAAATGAGCCAAGAATGCGCGGCGCAGCTTCAACAATAAAGATTCTGGTGAGTTTCGGGTCGATATTTCGGTAAAATTTTGAAAGCGTGTACCGGCTCATTTCTCCGATTGATCCAGCAAGCTCCACACCGGTTGGCCCCCCACCGACAATAACAAATGTTAGAAGTTTCTTTCTTTCAACAAAATCGTTTGTTCTTTCAGCGTACTCATAAGCCTCCATAACCCTGCGTCTTATCTCTTTTGCCTGGGCCAGGGTTTTCAGGCCAGGAGCAAATTCCTCCCATTCATTGTGACCGAAATAGTGGTGTTGTACCCCGCAGGCCAGAATAAGGTAATCATAAGGGATATCGTTGAAATCAGTCACAACAATTTTGTTTTCTGTGTCAACGTGTTCTGCGATACCCTTGAAGACAGTGATGTTCTGATCGTTGGCCAGCATATTTCTCAGCGGAGCGGCAATATCGCCCTCTCCCAGAGCCGCCATAGCCACCTGATAAAGGAGTGGCTGAAACAGGTGATAATTTTTTCTGTCGATGAGGGTAACCTCGATATCTGGTTTATTTCCCAAAACCCTGGCGGCATTGAGCCCTGCAAATCCGCCGCCTACAATTACAACCCTCTTTTTCATTTCCCGTGTCACCGTTTAATAAAATACTGGAACTCGTTCTGCATTTTTTGTACTGCAAGATAACGTGATACCAACAGAAAATGGCTTAAAGTAAAAAAAAGAAAGAAATTTCCGCATCTCTTCCGGATTTGTTGAGGGAATCAGGTGAGGCGTTCGATGATGGAGAGGTGCTGCGGAAATTTATTGAGAAGCGTATCTCTGTCGGCAAAGGCAAAGTCACTGAAATCAAATCCTGGAGCCACCACACAACTGACAAGAGCGTAATGATCAGCCGCAGTTGCATCATCCAGACAGGCTCCAAACCATGCGCCAGCGGGCACCAATGCCTGTAGTACTTGCTCCTCTTCAGGTGAATGCCCAAGAATGAATGAAGTTGGTTTCCCTGTTTCGTGAAAAACATGTACCGTCAGGGGATCACCTGCATGGAAAAACCATAGTTCGTCAGAATTAATCTTATGGAGTTTGGAGCACTCAGTGCCTTTAAGCAGGTAATAGATGGCTGTTGCATAAGAGCGCACGCCGTTGAAACTGCTGTTTTTAGTAAAGGCATACGATCCGATGGTTCGCCAGGTTTCACGATAAAAGCCACCTTCAGGGTGGGGTGAAAGCTTCAGGCTCTCTATCCAGAATTCAGCTTTTTGCATGGAGCTTTTCTCTGATTTTCGCTGTTTTCTGACGTGAAGCCTCGGCAAGTTTCTTGCGGAATTCAAGCAGGGATACCATCAGTGGTTCATCAGACAGTGCAAGTATTTGAACCGCAAGCAGCGCCGCATTGCGGGCATTGTCAATTCCGACAGTGGCCACGGGGATACCTGCCGGCATCTGAACAATGGAGTAGAGCGAATCCTGCCCGTTGAGTTTTTTGCTGAAAATCGGCACTCCGATAACCGGTAGTACTGTCATGGCAGCCGTAACCCCGGGAAGGTGCGCAGCTCCGCCAGCTCCTGCAATAATGACCTTCAAGCCGCGTTCGATGGCCGAAGAAGCATACTGCTCAAGGTCTTGTGGTGTGCGGTGTGCAGAAATAACCGAGATCTCTGAAGCAATATGAAAATCATCAAGTGTCTCTGCGGCCTCCCTCATGATATCAAAATCAGAGTCTGACCCCATGATGATGCCGACAATCGCCCTGTTTTTATCTGTTTTTTGTCTCATATTATGTCACTTCTGATAAATTATTTTTGAGCGAGTTGAGTATAAAATATTGACATTTCAAGGTGCAATCATACCAGCAACGATGTCGTTTCCGGCAAGCTCTACAGCGGTGACATATCGGTAGCACAAGGCGTGATCTCCGGGAAACAATGATTTCAAGCCGGTTGCAGGCTAATGATTTATGAAATTGTCGAGTTTTATGTATTTTCACGAGAACCAATTTAAAAAAATTATCCTTGTTGAGGAAGAGAACAATGGCAACCAATCTCGCAGTAAAGTACAGCAATCCCGGCCCCCGTTATACAAGTTATCCTACCATTCCCTCATGGAGCACTGATGGTGTTACCCAGGAGCAGTGGAAAGAGGCAATGGTTAAAGGTTTCAACGACAGTAATGAGACCACCGGTATCAGTCTGTACATTCATATTCCCTACTGTGAGAACCACTGTTACTTCTGCGGTTGTAACGCTCACCGTACCCTGGATCACTCTTTTGAGACACCCTACCTTGAGGCGCTGCTCAAGGAGTGGCAGATGTATACCGATGTTTTTCCCGGCAGACTCAATGTCAAGGAGCTGCACATTGGTGGCGGTACACCAACCTTTTTCAGTCCTGAAAATCTTGTCAGGCTTATTGACGGTATCTGCAAAAATGTCAACAAGATGGACAACTACATGTTCAGCTTTGAGACCAATCCCAAGTCAACCTCAAAAGAGCACCTTGAAGCCCTCTACAGTGTCGGCTTTCGCCGCATGAGTTTCGGAATACAGGATTTCGATCCGGTGGTTCAGCAGGAGATCAATCGTCTCCAGTCATTCGAACTGGTCAAGGAGAAGATCGATCTTGCTCGTGAAATCGGCTTTACTTCAATCAATTTCGACCTTGTCTACGGTCTGCCAAAGCAGACGATGGCTACGATTACCGATACTATTCAGAAGGTGATGGAGCTGAAGCCCGATCGTCTGGCCTTTTATGCTTATGGCCACAATCCTCACATGTACGAAGGTCAGCGGAAGTTTAAAGAGGAAGATCTGCCTGTCGGGGACGTCAAACAGGAGCTGTACGACAAAGGCAGTGCGATGCTTGAATCTATAGGCTATCACGAAATTGGCATGGATCATTTCGCCATAGAAGGAGATGCTCTCTATATTGCTGCAAAAAACGGGACTCTGCATCGCAACTTCATGGGTTATACCGAAAATACCACACAGATGATGCTTGCGCTTGGTTCCTCCTCTATCAGCGATACCTGGTACGCTTTTGCACAGAATGAGCGCGATGATGCTGACTATATCAGAGTGGTGAACGAAGGCCGTTTTCCGCTGCACCGCGGACACCTGTTGACTGATGAAGATCTTGTGCTCCGCCGTCACATCCTCAATCTGATGTGCAAACAGGAAACCTCCTGGGCAGACCCGAAGCTCTATACTGGAGAACTTGATATCGCTCTTTACCGTCTTGAAGACATGGAGAACGACGGACTGGTTGTTTTGGGTGACAAGAGTGTTCGTGTCACAGAGGTCGGTATACCGTTCCTCAGAAATATTTGTATGGCTTTTGATGCAAGGCTTTGGAGTTCCGACAGCCTTTCAAAGGCCTACAACGTGTCGCGGGATATTCAGAAGACCTATATCGAAAAAGCTCGCCTTGCAAAAGCGCAAACGAGCAACTGAGCGTATGGGCGCTCTGTAACGAGTAAAGGGTGACCCTGGTCGCCCTTTTTTTATGTCCGATTTATGACAAAAAAGATAAAGATAGGGTTTATCGGAAGCGGCTGGGCAAAGGTGGCTCAGGCGCCAGCATTTTCACTCATGGAAAATGTTGAGCTTTCAGCCGTAGCAAGTCCCACGGATCTGCACCGTCAGAAGTTCATGAAGATGTTTGATATCAGCCAGGGTTTTGCCGACTGGCGCGATATGCTGCGGTGTGATCTTGACCTTGTCTGCGTTACCACGCCAACTTACCTGCATACGGAGATGGTGACCGGCGTGCTTGAAAGCGGCAAGTGTGTGCTTTGTGAAAAACCCTTTGCACTCAATGTCACAGATGCAGCCTCAATGGTTGATGTCGCCTCCACAGCTCCAGGTTTTGCGCTTCTTGACCATCAGCTCAGATTTCACCCCGCAGTCTCCTGCATGAAACAGATGATTGACGGGGGTGAAATAGGCAAAGTGTACGAAGTGCGTGCAGTGGTCAATCTTGCCAGTCGCAACAGACCCGACATGCCCTGGTCGTGGTGGTGTGATGCCGAAAAAGGCGGGGGAGCCCTTGGCGCGATCGGCTCACATCTGGTAGACATGAACCGATTCCTGGTTGGCGAAATTTCGGAGGTCTCCTGCAATCTCGCAACCAGCATTCCCTTTCGTCCCGATTTATCAGGGCAGCCGCGTGCAGTTACGTCGGATGACCATTTTGCCATGATGATGAAGTTCGGCGCCTCATCCGTAGCCCTTGGCAGTTCTTCGCTGATGCATGTTACCACCGTTGGCGCCTACACCTGGTTTTCATTCGAGGTGGTCGGCAGCCTCAAAACCATCAGGCTTGATGGTGCAGGCAGGCTCTGGGAAGTTGATAATGACAACGCCAAAGGGGGGCGGAGCCTCATCGATGCACCGCGTTGGAAGCTGGTCGAACCGATGCTTGCATGGGATGAGCTGGTATTGCAGGAAAAAATCAGACAGTCATCACTTGCCGTGCATGGAATATTTGCCGTCGGTTTCGCCTTTCTTGCAAACCGGATTGTCAAGGCGCTCAAGAACAACGAAAGAACACTGCATGATGCCGCAGGTTTTTCTGATGGCCTTATGATCCAGAAAGTCTTGCAGGCTGGCAGAAAATCAGACAAACTTCACCGCTGGGTGAAAATTTAACTCAAGTCTGAAATATCCCGTCAGGAGCTCTTTTCCCACTCGGCAAAAAGTGTATTCAGCTCTTTGCAAAGAGAATGGTAATCATCAAGGATGTTGGCGTTTTCTTCCTTACTTTTTTTGTAGAAATCCTCTGTTGCCATAATGGTTTCAATCGACTCTTTCCTTTGTTCAAGTCGGTTGATTTTCTGTTCGATCTCATCGACTCTTTTCTTGTTCTTCCTTGATGCAGCGCTTTTCTTCGCCTGATCTTTTTCTTTTTCAGTTGTTTTTGATGCCGTACTCTGACTTTTCTGTTTAGCTGCGACCTCTTGCTGGCGCTCGGCTTCAATGGCCTTCTCGGCTTTTTCGAGATATTCAGCGTAGGTGCCAAGGTGGAGTTGCAATGATCCGTTTTTAATTTCAACAACCTTGTTTACAAGGCTGTCAAGGAAATAGCGATCATGGCTGACAATCAGCAGAGTGCCGTCATAGTATTCAAGGGAGTCGATCAACATCTCTTTTGAGCGCATGTCAAGATGATTGGTTGGTTCATCCATAATCAGCAGGTTTGAAGCCTGCAGCAGGATTTTTGCGAGAGAGACCCTTGATTTTTCTCCTCCGGAAAGTACTCGTATTTTTTTGTTGACAGCATCACCGCTGAAGAGAAAACAGCCAAGAATGTCCCGTACCTTTTTTTGGGCTTCTGATGAGGGAGCGGAATCCATCATCTCCAGGTAGATGCTTTTGTCGGGGGAGAGGTTTTCTGTCTGATGCTGTGCAAAGTAGTTCAGGGTAACATTGTGACCCATAGTCAGCTTGCCTTCAAAATCAATCTCTCCTGCCAGAATTTTACAGAAGGTCGTTTTCCCGGCACCATTCGAGCCGACTATAGCGATACGGTCACCGCGCATGACCTCCAGATCGATACCGTTCAGGACCTGTTTTTTTGTTCCATCGGGAAGAAGCCAGGCTTTTTTAACCCCTTCAAGGCGCATCACCTCCCTTCCGGAAGGATTTGCTTTAGGAAATCGGAAGGAGATTCGGGAGAGGTCCTCTTCTGGTGACTGAAGGGTTTTTTCCATTTTTTCCATCTGCCTGAGGCGGCTCTGTGCCTGCCTTGCTTTTGTGGCTTTATAGCGGAACCGGTCAACAAATGCTTTCAGCTCCTCCATTTTCTTCAGGTCGTTCTCATATTTGCCCATCATTAATTCATACCGTTCAGCCTTCTCCGTTTCATAGTAGGAGTAGTTCCCCTTGTATTCATTGATACGCTCGAAAGCTATTTCAAGCGTTTTTGTTGTGAGCTTGTCAAGAAAAAAGCGGTCGTGCGAGACAATGACATAGCTGTGCTCATAATTAAGAAGATAATTTTCAAGCCAGCGGAGTGAATCAATGTCAAGATGGTTTGTTGGCTCGTCAAGCAACAAAAGTGTTGGGTTCTGCAGGAGTAGCTTGGTGATATGAAGACGCATCTGCCATCCCCCTGAAAAAGCCTTGACTTTTTTATGAAAATCTATTTCACTGAACCCGAGTCCGGCAAGTACTTTTTCAGCATCAGACTGCATGGTATAGCCGCCGAGATGTTCAAACTCGTGCATCGCATCCGAAAAACGCTCGATAAGGAGGTGATAGGCTTCGCTTTCATAATCCTGTTCAGGCAAAGCCAGTTCATGTTCCATCCTGGTTATTTTTTCCGAGAGTTCGAACATTCGGGCGTTTGCCTGAAGAGCATATTGCAGGGCAGTTTTTTCCAGATCGGCCTCAAAAGAGATTTCTTGTGGGAGATAACCAATTGTGGTTTCTGCTGATTTGAGAAACTGCCCATTGGTAATGAGGGCGGAGTCGGTTGTTGGTCCGCTTATGAGGCGCAGGAGTGTTGTTTTTCCCGTTCCGTTAAGACCGACAAGACTGACATGGTCTTTATCTCCAATTCGGAATGAGGTATCGGTCAGGAGTTGTTTGGTTCCCACACTGAGGGAAAGGTTTCTGGCTTCGAGCATGATAAAAGGACTTGTAGAAATAATCGTCATCATTGAAATAATTCTGTAACATGGGGGAAAAGATACAATTTTTCATGAAAGCTTTATGAGATGAATAGGGGGGATTCCGTTTATTGTTGTTCGGGTACTCGAGCGGTAGGGTCGCATGCGGGTGATTTTTATAAAATTTTTTCATAAAGTGCAAGGTTGCATCGAAAAGAACGTCAAAATCGGGGTGAGATTTATTATAGGGTGAACTACTGTTATACGTCTTTTATCCAAACTGGATACTTCTTGAATGAGAGCAAAAACTTCTATTTTTCTGGCGCTGTTTACTGTTATTGCTGTTTTCCCGCTGCAGGCTGAAGAGTCTCTGACCTGGCAGCAGTGCGTCAGTGAGTCCCGGCAAGCGCATCCCGACCTTTCGTCCGCTCTTGCACTCGTGCGGCAGGCTGAAGCCGACAAGCGCATTACGGCAGGCTCGATGCTTCCACAGCTTGATCTTGGCGCAAGTATTCTGCGGAGCGGTACGACAGACAACGGTATTGCTGCCTCATCAGTTTCCTCTTATTCGCTTTTGGCAGAGCAGCTTCTCTATGATGGCCACAAAACATCGAATCAGGTGGCAAGCAATGAAGAGGCAATCAAGGCGGCCAAATACAATTACAGTGCTGTTTCTGCAAATGTCCGTTATCTCCTTCGTTCAGCATTTACCCAATTGCTTCTTGCGCAGGATCTTGTCGCCCTTACTGTTGAGATTGCCGAACGTCGACAAAAGAATGTGCGTCTGATAAATCTCTATTACCAGGGAGGAAAGGAGCATATCGGTTCACTTCATCAAGCCCAGGCTGATCTTGCCCAGGCTGAGTTTGAAGTTTCACAGGCTGAACGAGGGCTTGCGCTGGCCCAGACTAAACTTGCGTCCGCGCTTGGACGCGATATCCATACACCACTCAGGGTTCAGGGTGCCTACAGGGCTGGTGACCTGACCGCTGGAAAGCCGGATTTTTCCTTGCTGGCTAAAAATAATCCTCTCGTTCAGCAGTTTGATACCAAAACCATGGCAGCTCGCTATGCGCTTGATGTTGCCAAAAGTGCCTTTTCACCTCAGCTCTACCTGACCTCATCGGTTGGACGAAGTTCTCCCGATCGCTGGCCATTCAATGCGCTGGATTGGAGAGCGGGGCTTACTCTTTCGGTGCCGATCTATGAAGGAGGAAGCGGTCGAGAGAGGGTTTCCAAAGCAAAAGCTGTTCTGAGCCAACTGGATGCCCAGAAAAAAAGCGGTTATCTCCAGATTTTTGATACTCTTGAGCAAAACTGGAAGAATTTTCAGGATGCCAGGCGGATGGTTATTGTGCAAAAAAAACAGCTTGATGCGGCAATCGATCGCTCTGCCATTGCTAATGCCCAATATTCGAACGGCCTTGTTACCTTCAATGAATGGGTGATTATTGAAAACAATCTTGTTGGAGCTAAAAAGAATTTTCTTAATGCTGAAGCCAATCTGCTGATTGCTGAGGCTCAATGGATCCAGGTAAAAGGAGGAGGGCTTGATGATCAGCAGGAGTAAGCTTGTGTGGGGTATTGCGGGGGCGTTATTAGTGTCAGGGGTTGCATCGTTGTTTGTCTTCAGGGGAAACCGGGCAGCAGAACAACGTTTTGATGCAATTCGTCCTTCAAGAGGAACCATCAGTTCATCAGTATCGACAACCGGTGCGGTGGAACCCCAAAACCGTGTTAAAATCCAGTCTTCGGTTGGAGGCAGAATAGAGGAGATTCTCGTTGAAGAGGGGCAAATTGTCAAAAAAGGGGAGGTGCTTGCCATGCTGAGTTCGACTGAGCGTGCGGCGTTGCTCGATGCAGCCAAGCTTCAGGGGAAGAGTGAGCAGGAGTACTGGCAGAAGGTCTATAAAGAAACGGCGGTCATGGCACCGATGGAGGGTCAGGTCATTGTGCGTAGCGTTGATCCCGGACAAACGGTGACAGCGAGTGACTCACTATTTGTTCTTTCTGATCGTCTTATTGTCAAAGCTTATGTTGATGAAACTGATATCGGAAGGGTAAAGGCAGGGCAGAAGGCCGTCATTGGGCTTGATGCCTATCCTGAAATCAGGGTAAATGGAGTTGTTGGTCATATCTACTATGAGTCGCATTTGCAGAATAATGTCAACATCTATAATGTCGATGTTATTCCTGATCATATTCCTGATGTTTTCCGCTCAGGCATGAGTGCCAATATCAGGATTATTGTTCAGGAAAAGAGTGATGTGCTGCTGTTGCCGGTCGGAGCTGTTCAGAGAAAAAATGGCAAAAGCGTCGTACTGCAGAAAAACAACGAAACCGCCTCTGCTCCTCGCTACAGGCCGGTGCAGACCGGGTTACAGGATGATCGCAATATCGAGATCGTTGACGGCCTGACGGATACCTCTGTTGTTTTGCTTCCTGATACCACTTTTGTGTTGCCGAAAAACAATGGCGGTTCCAATCCCTTTACGCCACAACGGAGCAAGAAGAAACAATGAGCGCCATGCTTGAACTTGTTGATGTCCATCGGACATACCTTATTGGAGAAAGCACCGTGCAAGCGTTGAGAGGCGTGTCAGTGACGATTGAGCAGGGTGAGTTTGTTGCGATTATGGGGCCATCAGGATCAGGCAAATCTTCTCTGCTTCAGATTCTTGGCCTTCTTGATACTCCCGACAAGGGCGACTACCTGCTTTTTGGTCATAATGTTAATACGATGAAGGAAGATGAGCAGGCAGGACTTCGCAATACTGTTGCTGGCTTTGTCTTTCAGCAGTTTCATTTACTCAAGCGAATGAACATTGTCGATAATGTGCGTCTTCCTCATATCTACAGCGGCATCAAGGGGGATTTTCGCAAGGAGGCAATAGAACGCCTTACGCTGGTTGGACTTGAACATCGAATTGACCATACACCAAACCAGCTCTCGGGTGGCGAGCAGCAGCGTGTGGCCATTGCCAGGGCGCTCATCCGCGATCCGATGATTCTTTTTGCTGATGAACCGACCGGTAATCTCGATTCGAAAAATTCAACGGAAATCATGAAGATTCTCAAAGGACTTCATGAAGAGGGCAAAACCATCATTATGGTAACGCATGAAACCGAGATTGCAGCTTATGCAGGGCGTGTTATTACCATGCGGGATGGTGTCATCGTCTCAGATGAACGCAAAAGCGGGATGAAGCTTTTGGCGACAGTTGCTGGAGAGGTGAATTTTGACACCCAAGTTACAAAGAAGGTTTCGTTATGGCAGGATGGGCGGTTTAAAGGATTTATATTTCAGGCGATTCAGGCGATTCTGGCCAACAAGCTGCGCTCTTTTCTTTCTGTTCTCGGAATTTTTGTTGGGGTTGCATCAGTGATTGCCATGATGGCGCTTGGTGAGGGTGCAAAATCGGCAATGCAGGAACAACTGAAATCAATGGGTTCCAATATGCTCTCAATCAGGGGGGGATCAGCGAAGATAAGAGGTGCCGCTCAAGGGGCTGGAGCTGTTGCCCGCTTTACGTTTACAGATGTTGACGATATATCATCACTTCGCACGTTGGTGAAGAATGCAACCGGGGTGGTCAATGGAGGAGGACGGATTGTTTATGGGAATAAAAACTGGAGCACAAGTCTTACCGGTGCAGGGTTTGATTATGGCACCATGCGGGCGTCGCAGCCGTCTGTTGGCAGGTGGTTTACCCTGGATGAGATTCAGACAAGGGCAAAGGTTGCCATAGTTGGTGTGACGGTCGTCAAGGAACTTTTTGGTAACAGTAATCCCCTCGGCAAGACCATAAAAATCAACCGGATTAATTTCATGGTTATCGGAATCGCTCCGGCAAAAGGGTTTTCCGGGCCCCAGGATGAGGATGACGTGGTGATCATTCCTGTCACGACAGCCATGTACCGGGTGCTTGGAAAGGATTATCTCAGTGGAATTTTTGTTGAAGTCACTTCGCCCACCCTGATTGACCAGACTAAAAGCGCGATAAGCGAGCTTATTCGCAAACGGCATCGCTTGAAGGATGATGACGACACCTTCAATATCAGGGACATGACGGAAATTCAGCAGATGCTCAGCAGTACCACGCAGACCATGAGCCTTCTGCTGGGTTCGATTGCGGCGATCTCGCTTGTGGTTGGAGGAATTGGAATCATGAACATCATGTTGGTCTCAGTAACTGAACGGACCAGGGAGATTGGTTTACGCAAGGCAATAGGGGCAAGAAAAAGCGACATCATGCTTCAGTTTCTGGTCGAATCTGTCGGTATGACCATCAGCGGGGGTTTTATCGGGATACTCGCCGGGATTGGTATTTCCCTGGTACTCTCTTTTTTTGCCGGGTGGGCTGTCAAGACCTCACTTATTTCGGTGCTCCTTGCAACACTCTTTTCAGCCGTTACCGGTATCTTTTTCGGTCTTTGGCCTGCCAGGAAAGCAGCAGAGCTTAAGCCTGTTGAGGCCCTTCGTTACGAGTAGTGTGGGAAAAAGAAAAAATACCTTGCGCCAGCCTTGATGAGATAACATCACAATGAAATAACACAATACTCGGCAATTATTATTATGCGGAGTATTGTGTTATGTTTGCTGTCGTCTGAAGTGTCAGCTCAGGCTACCGCCAGTGCGTCATGCACCTTTTGTGCTGCATCGCGAAGTCCTTTGGCAGGGATGAGGTTCAACCCTGACTCATCAAGCATTTTTTGAGCTGCAGGTGCATTGGTTCCTTCAAGCCTGACAATGACGGGCAAATTAAGGCCAATCTTTTTTGCGGCTTCTATAATCCCCGCAGCGACACGGTCGCACCGGACAATGCCTCCAAAAATGTTGACAAGTATCGCTTTTACGTTTTTGTCGCTCAAAATAATTTTAAACCCTTCTTCCACCGTCTGGGGACTGGCTGTACCGCCGACATCAAGAAAGTTGGCAGGTTTTCCTCCAGCAAGCTGGATCATATCCATGGTGCCCATAGCCAGACCAGCGCCGTTGACCATACATCCAACATTACCGTCAAGGCGGACATAGTTGAGGTTGGATTTTGATGCTTCAACTTCCAATGGGTCCTCTTCGTTGGTATCCCGTAATTCAAGAAACTTGTGGTGGCGGTAGAGTGCGTTGTCGTCGAAATTAATTTTTGCGTCCAGTGCCAGCACTTTTCCCTCTTTGGTGACGACCAGCGGATTTATTTCTGCGATGGCAGCATCAATTGATATATAGGTGTGGTACAGAGCGGTTATAAAGTGAACGGCGTTGCGGAACTGTTCTCCATGAAGTCCAAGGAAAAACGCCGCTTCTCGAGCCTGAAAACCCTGTATGCCAAAGAGAGGATCAATCTGGATTTTCAGAAGTCTCTCCGGGGTCTCTTCGGCAACTTTTTCAATCTCCATTCCACCCTCGGTCGAAACCATCAGAACATTTTTCGAGGTTGACCGGTCAAGAGTGACACCGACGTAAAACTCCTTTTCGATATTCATCCCCTCTTCGATCAGCAGTCTTCCAATTTCTTTGCCTTCCGGGCCAGTCTGGTGGGTAACCAGCGTGAGACCGATTAACTGCTGGGCGATATCAAAAGCCTCTTGAGGTGATTTCGCGAGTTTCACACCTCCAGCTTTGCCCCTGCCGCCAGCATGAATCTGTGCTTTTACAACAACAACCGGACAACAGAGTTCGTCAAAGAGCTCCTTGGCTGCCTGTTTTGCCTCTTCAGGTGAATAGGCCACAATTCCTTTTGGCACGGCAACCCCGAATTTTCTCAGGATATCCTTGCCTTGATATTCATGAATGTTCATTTTTTTTGGTCTTGGGTTACTGACTATACTTTGCCCATATAATGCTGCGAAAATATGGTTAGGGAACAGTTGTCATTATAACGAAAAATATTCTACGGGAAAACCTGTGACTGTCATATTTAGGGGTTACAAAAAAAATAAACAGTCACGATCAAAAACAGTTATGACAGTACTGAAAGCTTTTTATTAAAAAACAGCTTTACAATGAGAGCTTCTTTTTTGATTCAAGTGGTCTTGATGTATCTCTGGTTGGTGTTTTATTTAACAGATAATATTCTGGTAGCCAGGAAAGACTATTAATATAGTAGTCGTCAGGGGAGTTATAATAGAAGTCGTCTCCGTTTCTCCGAATACATTTGCGAAGGCGTTGCAGTATTATTGGAGCGAATGAAGAGCCTGCGACCTCAGTTGCAGCATAGGCTGCACTGTAGAAAAGCGCGTTTTCATAGCTTCTTGTTGTTGAATCCTTACAGCAATAGATGCTGACGTTGCGGCTGAATTTTTTTTCAAAAGATCCGGAAAACAAACGAAGTATGCTGAGAGCACGTTGGTCGTCATAGAGGTAATAATCAGCGGCTATTCTTAGTGGAACCCTTACAGCATCCCATCCATAGTCAGCAGGTTTTCCTGGTAGCGCTCTTATTGTTCCTTGTTTATCGATGGCAATCCAGTCTGGAATCAATTTTCCGGGAGACACAAGAAGGCGTCCAAGAAGGTCATACGTTGTATCGGAAAGTTGAATCCAGCGATTGTCAGCGCTGACCTCATAAAAGAGTTTGAAATGCGATGGAGCGTAGTATGACGGGTTCAGGGCAACTAATTCATCGGTTACGTTATTGCTTTTTGGCCATGGAAGAAGATAGAGTCGTCCATTTATTACTGCGGTTTCATGGTCAAGCACACTTTTTAGGACTGCCAGGGCAATTTCAAGATACTGTTTATCATGCCATGTACGATAAGCCAGTATAAGGCTGAATGCATAGTCGATATCGGCATCGGATGCTGCGGCTGTATCCGTGACCTGTCCATTTTCGAAATGCCATGCGAGCAAACGGTCACCATGCGATTTCTTGCGCGATAAAACAGTTTCAGTCCATAGCAGACAATTATCAAAGGTTTCCCGGTCATTCATGAGCACTGAGCGAAGCATGACGTAAGCTTCACCCTCGGAAACTGTATCGTTGTTGTTCGTTGGGCGAATAACCCGTCCTGATTTAATGAACGTCCTCCTGAAGTGCGACCAGGTACGCTGAGAAATCTCTTCAGGATTCCGGGCGAGTGTTGAACAACTGATTAACAAGAACGGCAGAACAGCAAGAAACAAGTGCCGAAAAAAAGCCGTGGTCATTTTTTGTTAAAATAAAAAATTCCACTAAGCATAAGACATTGAAACGCTGTCCAGAAAACATTGATCATAAGCACATAATTCCATCCGTGAAAAAGCCTGAACATACCCCAGAGCAGTGTCACGACAACCACACCCAATAAAAGCAACTGAGGCCAGATGTCCTTCAGGGGAACGTTCGTGGCGCCACCCTTTGGAGTTACCTGAAACCCTTTTTTATCCAGATTAAACAATCCAATTATTGTCGCACTTAAATATACGGGCATTGATAGAGCTGTCAGCATCTGAACGTAAAGCATATTGAGCCGTGAATACTTTTTCTTTTTCATACTTGAGTAAAAAATTACATTAGACAGTATGAAGAACGGCACAAAAGTCATTGAATAAGCCAATGGATCAATGTTATATGAGTTAATATTGAAAAAGATATAAAGTACCGGGCCAGCCATCAGGAACAAATAGGACCACCCGATGAAATAATAGGTTGTTGAGATGATGTATTCCAGCCACTGTATTGGCTTAAGGGCTTTAATATTTGTAAAAAACAAGATTACCAGTTTGCGGAATAACTGGGATGTACCAAGTGCCCAGCGATGCTGCTGTTTGAAGTAGGAGCCAAGATCCTCCGGTGCCATACCGAAAGTGTAGGCCTTGTACATGAACAGCGATTTCCAGCCGTTCGAGTGCAGTCTCAGTGATGTAGCAATATCCTCGGTAACGGTATCTTCGTCAAATCTGCCTACATCCTCAATCGCTTCGCGCCGAAATATTACATTGGTGCCGCAACAGAAAATTGCCTCATTCATTGATTTACCAAGACAGATGTACTCATAAAATATCGCCTGCTGGTTGTGGGCAGCCATTGCCACAGGACTGACATCTCCGTTGGAGTAAAACTGGGGTGTTTGCACAAAAGACAACCGATCATCGCCCTCCATAAAAGGAAGAAGTGTTGTAAGAAAGCCAGGCATAGGATTCTGGTCGGCATCAAAAATAGCAATATATTTTTCCGTAAGAATCTTCAGTACTTCATTAATCATGCCAGCCTTGGCCCCCCGGTTGCCAACGCGTGTAAAAAGTTCGGCTCCTAAAGCATTGGCAATTTCCCTTGATTCCTGTTTGTAACTTTCTATCGATGAGTCATCAAGCAGATAAACCTTTTTGTTGTCATAGGCCATGTTGATACAGGTCAAAAGAGTACTCTCAACAACTTCTCTGGGTTCATGTCGTGCTGGAACAAGAATTGCAATGGAAGCATCTTCGCCAGGCGTTCTCTGCGGGGGGCCTTTCCGCGGCATATCTTCGCGGAGGACATCTAAAAAAAAGAAAAATGAATGAAACAGAATAAACGTCTCTGCAAGAAAAAACATTGAGCTGAACACCTGCTCAAAGAATGTGAAGGGGGCTACCGCTATGTAATAGATGCGTACGAAAATATAGATAACAAGCACTAACAACAGTACTGTGACCTGAACTAAAAGCGATCGAGACAGTTTCTTATCTTGCATAAGTAAAAGAGCTAAGCTATTTGTGACTCTACAAAAACAACTTAAATTCAGCTTTCAAAAGTTTATCCTCGTATATAGATGAGGTGGTGTCCCACGTATATTGCGCATCCAGTGAAGTTGAAAACCGGTTACTCCAGTCATGGTGCAATCCGGCATGAATCTGGTGGGAGACATTTCCTTTAGGTTCAAGACTAAGGCGGAATGCGGCTGTGTAATAAGCTGTATTTGCACCCTGGAAACGCTCTTTATTGAGATAGTGCTGCCATTCGATACCAGCAGTATGGGTAGTGAACGATGAAGGAGTCCAGTAATCTGCGTTGCTTAATCTATTGGAACCGAACCCGTACTCTTGCAAGCGATAGGTAACGCTCAGGCGCTGAGGATCATAAAGAAGATTCGCCGTAATATCCATGCCGGCTGTTACACTGCTGTTACTATCGGAATAGTGATCAAGGGCATAATCAACTCCGGTACGCCATCTCCGGTATCCGTCGTAGACCAACCGCCCCTGCCAATGGTTGGTCTGGAGGTGGCTCTGAAGCGTCTTGAAATTTGTAATGACATCTTCTTTACGGAACGAAAGACTGAGGTGCAGATTGTCCAGAGGCTGGCTTTCGGTATCCAGGAAGCCTGTGCGACTATCTTTCAGGTAGCTTGGGTTATGGCGAAATCCGTAAGCTCCGCGCAGCAGAATATCCGGGAGATTACGGTACTCCAGTCCGAGCGTAATACCCTGGCTTTGTGGCGCTTTGGAAGTCGATTCGAAACTATAATATTTACTGTTAAGGTTCACAAAACCAGATAACCTGTCCTGAAATGGGTAAGAAACTGCGGTATAAAAACCAGTAAAAGTTACATCAGTTTGCCGTCCGCCACTTTGAGCGCTGAAATATTCTGCACAACTGTTTACACTCACCATTGATGAGCTGATTTTTGCTTTTTGCCTTGCCAGGCCAGCCAGACGATGACCAGGTATCTCCCTGAGAAGATCATCATAGGTTTGAATCGCTTCTTTCCATCTGGCATTCTGTATGTAGAACTGGCCAAGATCAAACAATGCTTCCGGATGCTTCGGTTCTGCAACAAGCCATTCCTTGTATGCCCTTACGGCTGGTCGGTAAGTGTTGCTGTAATAGTTCTTTTTAGCATCAGCTTCCGCTTTTAGTGCTTTGTTCTGGGGGGATGCCCGAAGAGCCGAATCATAGAGTGAAAGAGAGGTGCGCTGGTCACCCATCCATCCAAGCACACGAGCCTTTTCCCGCGAATAGAGAGGATCAGGACTGGGTGATGCCAGCAACTTGTCGTAGTAAAGAAGGGCTGTAGAATAATTCCCCTGCCAGCTTGAAGCCCTTGCAATTGTCAGCATGGCATCCGGGTTATCAGGAGAAATCCGGAGAATTTCTTTATTGATCTTAATGGCTTCGGGATAGTCATGTTTTGCCATGGCGACCTCGGAGAGCCACAGAGAAACAGAAAGATCATCAGGTTTTTTGACAATTAACTCACGGTAAAGGGTAGCAGCCCGTCCGTAATCCTTCATGGCAAAAGATACATCGGCCGTTGTCTGAAGTACCTCCGTGTCTCCTGGATAAACTTTAGCAAGAACATCGAGCAGTTTGGCGCTTTCAGCTTGTTCTCCTGTCCCCATGAGTGCATGGACGAGATTGATTGCAGAGTTTTTTTGCAGTAATCCCTTTTTCCAAAGTTCACGGTAGCACACAACGGCTTTGGAATACTGCTTGCTCTTGTAAAGCATATCTGCATATTGGGACAGTATCAGATCGTTGCCTTTGCCTGAATTAATCACCGACTCATAGATATTCAAAGACTGCGCAAATCTTCCCGTCCAACCATAGCATCTTGCTGCATCGAGACTGAGTTGCGTGTCATTTGGAAGCAGTACGCGCAATCGTTCATATAATGGCAACGCCTTTTCCGCTTGGGCTACCTTTTCAAATATCTGAATAGCTATTCTCAAGACATCTTCATCGTTCGGAAAGAGTAAAACGATTTTGTTGGCAACTTCTTCCGCATTCTGGTTTTGACCCGAGGCGAGGCAGATATTTGCAAGATCAAGTGTTTCCTGCCGGTCAAGTTCACCAGCCTTGAATGCGTTCATCGAAATTTTATCCACGGAAGCACCGCTAACCACCACATCTGAATTTGGTGAAACAGCATAGCTCCTTGCAGGAGCAGCCATAATGACCATACCTGCAAGGACGATAGATATAATTCTACTTGATTTCATGATTTGGAGCATAAATTAAGGAGAAACCGACTCTATACATAATAGCATCTTGTATAGTCTAATTCGCTATTCTACTAGTAGCTTATAAAGCTTGGCCATTGTCTGCTGCAACCATTAGCGGTCTTATGTTTATGTACTATCATGGCAACGAAGCGTTTTCACCGTCACTGTTAACCACCACAATGTAAACATTAATAACAAGTAAAGAAAACCCCGGCTGAATCCTTATCAAACAAACCGTACCGTTACCAACATTGCTGTTGACGCTTCGGTCGGCCTTCAGGAGGATTTACAGACTTACAAACCACGCTCACCTCCCCGAAGCTTTTAAGATGATGAAAATAGTACCACTGGTTGATAAACGAAAGCACACTGACAATTACCGGTAATGAAGCTTGCATAGCCCGCAACTACACTTGTTTTAATATATAGGAAATGTTCAATAAATAAAAAACACAAAGCGTTTAATGCTTTACACTCATCTTATATTGTGCTGAACCGGTTGATATTTGTAACCCGATCCATACCACCTTCTAACAGTTTAATAAAAACGCCTGACTTCAATCTACCATTTATAACTCCAACACAAACATAACAAATACAGAAGCCTCTTCTTTTGCCGGTTTTCGAAAAGTTGTCCAATACACGTTCAAAGCTTGTTCAGTTCCAGAGCCATCATTGCCGCACTGATGGCTTTTACCACTGCGGGAGAAGAGATGGTAAGTTGTTGAGGATTACTGATTGACAATGATGGTGGTATGCCGAGTGGCTTCAGGGGACAGGATGTTTCTGCGCCAATCAGCAACATCATCGCCTTGTCGGCTCTTGTTCCCGTTACCTGCACCGGGGTTTGTCGGCAGATCGGGTTCTCCATCAGCTCTTTCATGGTGAAATATTCTGCCTCTTCATGATTTTTTACCTGATGGAAAGAGAGCTTTTCTATCTCTCCATGGTTGGATATGCTCAGGAGTACAGAGCTGTTTTCAAGTTCAAGAATAACCTGGGGCTCCTCCGTAAATTTTGACAGATGAATCAGTGGGAGATGTGCTGTACCCGCGAAGAGTATCTGGTGTTCATCAGACAAGTACTTTGCAACTTTTCTGCATGGTTCAACAGGGTAGAAGAGCAGAAGCTTGTTATTGTCTGTTGCATCATCATTGGCATACCTCGCGATGTCGCAACCATACTCATCGGGTCTGGTTAAAAAGTGCTCCGCCTCAATGAAACAATACTCTCGTGACTCCTCAGTGGTTGCATCTTCGGGAAAGCAGGCAGGCAGGGGCAGCAAGTTCTCCGTGCAGACACAGAGCGCAAGCTCCTTTTCCTTCCATGCGTTGCAGTAGCCTTTCAGCTTTGTCAGAAGACGATTTTGTTTGCCAGACGCAAGGCTCTGGAGGCCATGAGGCACCGTTTTACAGCCAGAGAGTGTGTATCCGTCACTGCCGGAGGTTTTAAGCCGGATAACAGCCGATTCGCTATGGTCGATGGTGCAGGCGATAATGCTCTTGCTCACTCTGTGATCCATTATTCGAGGGTAAAATACTTTTTGAGGAATTCGAGTTTTTTTTCGCCTACTCCCTTGACCTCAAGAAATTCCTGGAAGTCGTGCACTTTTCCCCCTTTTGCGGTTCTGAAGGTAATCAGTCGTTCGGCCATGACCGGCCCGACTCCGGGAATTTTCTGTAATTGCCCTTTACTCGCTTTATTGAAGGCGATGGTTCCATTAAAGAGCTTTTTTTCTGTCGAGCGGCGCACTCCTCTTTTTTCATTGGAAGAACCTTCTTTTCCTGACGAAACTCCCTCCATGACATCCTCTTTAACCGTAGCCTGGGTCATAGAAGCGAGTGCAATCAGGCTGTCCACCTCCTCTTCACGGTAACGGGCGGTTTCAACTTTTTTGACGAGCATCTCTGCCCTCTCCACTGAACGGATATTTTTAAGAACTCCCCCAAGCACCAAAAATCCAAGCAGAGCCGAGACCAGCGTGATTTCAGCTTTGGTCAAACTGAGTTTGACCGCCAGTTTTTCGAAGAGCTTCATAAGAAGATCCGTTTAACCCTTGAAGAGACTCCACAGAGAATTTCATAGCTGATGGTGCCGATACTATCAGCAATATCTTCGGCTGAAGGTCCATCCCATCCAAAGAGAATTGCAGTATCTCCCTTTTTGACATTGTGCTGTGTGCCGAGGTCAACCATGATCTGGTCCATCGTTACTGTGCCGACCTGAGGGTAAGATTTTCCGTTAATCATTACTGTTGCCCGGCCAGAGAGAGATCTTGCATAACCGTCGGCGTATCCAACTGCTATCGTTGCAATAAAGCGCGCTTCCGGTGCCGTCCAGGTACGGTTGTAGCTGATGGTGGTTCCAGCCGTTACTGGTTTTATAAAAATCACTTTTGACTCGAACTGCATCACCGGCTTTACCGCAAGTCGGCAAGAGATGTTTTTTGCAGGATGATAACCGTACAGCAAGATGCCGGGTCTGACCATATCAAGCCAGGACTCCTCAGCCGAAAGAATTGCGCCGCTGTTGGCTGCGTGTTTGCAGACCGTTCGGCCTGAAGCATGTTCATATTCTGCTGTCAGCGTCTTGAATGCCGCAAGCTGTTGACGGGTGAAGCCTCCGGACGTTGCACTTTCTGCAAAGTGTGTGTAGATACCGGTAAGCTTGAGAAAGGGTGACTGGTCGATCTCCCTGAGGAGCTCCATAGCCATTGCCGGGAGAGAGCCGAGTCGCCCCATACCCGTATCGACTTTTACCTGAACAGCAAGCGTTTTATTATGCGCGGCTGCAATTTCCCTTGCAGCATGAAGCGTTTCGCTGTCGCAGAGCGTCATGTCAATCCCCTCTTTCAGGAAAAATTCAATATGAGAGGGCAGGGGTGACGAAAAGGCAAGAATCGTTGCCGATTTTTTCAGTGCGCCGCCGGTTTTCAACTCAAGAGCTTCCTGGATGTTTGCCACACCAAAATCGCAAATGCCTGAAGCTTCAAGCGCTCGTGCTACCTTATGGACGTTATGGCCATAACCATTTGCCTTGACGATACCCATGATACGGGTCTTCCCGTTAATTCTTTCCCGGATAAGGCATGTATTCCAAATAAGGTGCTCCAGAGAGACAAGAGCCTCGGTCATATTTTCTGCGGGAATCTTCCCTGTCGAAAAGCCTGCCTTGTTTTCGTCCATAACGCTCGTGCCGTGTTGCTGTTAAAAGGGTTGTTGCTTAAAAGATGATATGAACCGAGTTGAAACGTCAGTCAAAAAAAACATATTTTGTCCCTGATTTTCAAACACGAAATGCGCTTATTTCTCTGGTGTCATGAATTAATCAATTAATGTATATTTTCCGTTGAATGTGACGAGAGTTTCTTGTCACTTTAATTCATTTTTCTGTTACTTATCATGCCGAACCACGATATCTTCGGGCTTCCAGCAGAAACGCCTCTGGTTCTTGTCAAACAGATGACCCGCCATATCAAGCCAAAGGTTATGGCTAAACTTGAGTACATGAATCCTGCATGGTCGCACTATTACCGGGTAGCTTGTGCCATCGTGAAGGATGCAGAAGAGCGGCACCAGATTCATCCGGGCATGACTCTTGTCGACTGGAGCTTTGGTAACAGCGGGATTGCTCTGGCAATGGCCAGTGTGAATCGGGGCTACAAGTTGCTTCTGGCTGTTCCCGATAAAATATCTCGCGAAAAACAGGATATGCTCAGGGCCATTGGTGCCGAACTGGTTATCACTCCTTCGGAGGCCTTGCCCGGAGAGCAACGCAGTTGCATGAATGTGGCCGAAAGTCTGGTAAAGAGCATTCCAAACGCCTTTTTTACCGGAATGTATGAGAATCCACTCAGCCTCAAGGTCCACAGTGATGCAACTGGCAGTGAGATTTTTCAACAGACTGACGGACGGGTTACCCATGTGTTTGTGCCTATGGGTTCCGGCGCGATGGTTTTCGGGATCGGTCGCTTTCTGAAAGCAAAGAATCCAGCCATTCGTATTGTCGGCGTCGAGTCGCAGGGTTCAATATATGCCGGTCTTTTCAAAGACGGAAAACCAGGGGCTTCTGCATTTTCAGAACTTGAAGAGATCGGTTCTCAACAGGCTTCCGTTTTTTGGGATCCATCGGTTATCGATGACGTGATGCAGGCAAGCGATTATGAGGCATTCAACTGTGGCAGGGAGCTCTTGCGGATGGAAGCTGTATTTGCGGGAGGCGCATCGGGCGCAGTGATGGCCGCAACGCTTCAGGCTTCTGCGGGATACAGTGAAAACGACTGTGTTGTTGCAGTGATGAATGATTTTGGGGGTTACTATCTCAGCAAGATGTATCGGGATGAGTGGATGCGGAAACGGGGCTTTTACCGGAAAGCGAAATCAGCTCTTGAGCAGATTACCGCAGAGGATATTCTCCAGTTGAAAGCGCGCCGGGATCTGATTTTTGCTTATCCGGAACATACGCTTGCTGAAGTGTTTGAAATGATGAAGCAGAACGATGTTTCCCAGCTTCCGATTGTTTCCTATAACGCTCCAATCGGGAGTATCAGCGAAAACAAGATTCTGTCCATACTGATTGAAAACGACGATGCGATGAATGCGAAGGTTGTTGGATTCATGGAAAAGCCATTTCCTGTCTGTACTCTGGATGCCACCATTTCTGAATTATCAGCAAAATTACAGCAAAACGCATCCGGCGTACTGATAAATATGTCGGATGGAAGGCTTCAACTGATTACAAAATCCGATCTTATTGATGCTCTAACCCATAAATAAGCGATATTGCGTTATGTGGTTGTTTTTTTTGCGGGATTTACTATAATGAAGCAAGTTGAGGACATCCTTTTTTTCCGGGCAACATGTGTCGTATATCGCGCCATGAAGCTGGAGAAAAACAGTGAAGATCCTGACGACTTTGAGCCGAGTTAACAACCAGCCCATATTATATGAAGGTAGAGTCCAAAAAAAGGCAGTTTATTTTGGAGGGTAAGATCAAGGCTTGCTTCTGTGAAGGATGCGGTCAGATTACTGAAAAAGTGTTTGTCGGTGACTGGATCCCGAGTGATAAGCCGAAATATGACGATTTTTTGACTTCAGCTCCGGTAAAAAAGCATAAAGAGGGCAAGAATGGTGCGGTTAACGTTCCCCCGGCGGCTGAAAATCAGTATTGGATTCGTTGTTCCCAGTGTCATCAGGTATACCTCCTCAAGGAGTGGCAGATACAGATTGACCGGGAAGTCAGTCCTGGTGAGCTGAATGCTGAAGAGTGTCAGGTCTATTCTCCCCATGGTATTTATGCGAAAGGCGATGCACTTTATCATCAGGCTCTTGGCGAAGTTGGGGTGGTCAGGGAAAAACAGGCGACGGGTAGTGGCGCCTTTATTATTATCGTGGAGTTCAGTAAAAGTGGCAGAAAACAGCTTCTCGAAAACGTGCAGATAAATGCTGTAAATGGAAAAAATTCGGAAAGCGTTACTGATATTATTAAACTTAAACTAAGACGTTAAGTCTGAAGATTGTTGATCTTTTAAAAGGGGGTGAATTTACCTTGGTCAGTGTGCAGATAAATGATAATGAATCAATCGACAAGATGCTGAAGCGCTTCAAGAAAAAATATGAGCGTGCAGGCATTTTAAAGGAGTTTCGTGCAAACGCATACTTTGTTAAACCTTCAGTGGATGGTCGTTTAAAGCGCTCGAGGAGCAGACGCCGGGCTCAGCGGGCAAACGAAGAACGCAATTCATGATCGGTTTGATACACAACGTTACACAAGGCAGCTCCTTCAGGGGAGTTGCTTTTTTTTTGTCAACACCAATCCATTGACTCATGAGAGTTTTCAAGGGTGACGTTACAGCCTTGCCGCCGGACAAGTCGATATCCCATCGCGCAGCCCTTATTGGCGCCTTGTCGGAAGGCACAACTGAGATAACAAACTTTTCCAGAGGATTTGACAATCAATCAACCCTCGGAGTCCTGAAAGATACAGGGATAAGGCTTCGGCAGGAAGAGGTTGCAGGTGCCTATGGCCGTCGCATCCGGCGGGTAGTTATAGAATCACAAGGATTATGGAGCTTTCAGCCACCATCAGCTCCGCTAATGTGCAACAATTCGGGCAGCACCATGCGTATGCTTGCAGGCATTCTTGCGGCCCAGCCCTTTTCGAGCGAGTTGATCGGCGATACCTCCCTGATGAAACGCCCCATGAAAAGACTTGCCGATCCGTTGCGCCTTATGGGTGCCAACATTGAGCTTTCCGCTGCCGGAACCGCACCAATTCTGATCAAGGGAACAAAAGAACTCCAGGCGATTGAGTATCGGCTGCCGGTTCCTTCAGCGCAGGTGAAGTCACTGGTGGCGTTTGCCGCCCTTCATGCTGAAGGTGAAACCAGAATAATCGAACCAGTACTTTCACGTGACCATACCGAAGTGATGCTTGGGCTTGAGAGCATCGAATGCAACGGTGAAAGGGTTATTGTGGTGCCAGGCAGAAAAGCGGTTGCCGCAAAGCCCTTTTTTATTCCAGCCGACCCCTCTGCGGCATGTTTTCTTGTTGCGCTTGGCCTGCTTGCCCGCGGTTCAGAAATCATCATCCGGGATGTCTGTCTTAACCCGACAAGGGCAGCATATCTCGGTATTCTTTCAGAAGCCGGAGCCGGGTTATCGATAGAAAACCACCGGGTGATTGGTGGTGAAACCATCGGCGATATTCTTGTGCAGAACAACTCGGGGATCGAACCTCTCGCTATCAGCGATCCGCAGCTTGTTGCCTTTATCATTGATGAAATACCGATGCTTGCCGTGCTTTCAGCCTTTGCGACAGGCCGGTTTGAACTGCATAACGCCGCAGAACTGAGAACCAAAGAGAGCGACCGGATTGACGCACTCGTCGTTAACCTTCAGCGCCTTGGTTATGAGTGCGAACAATATCCGGATGGTTTTGTGGTTAAAGGGCGCAAGATGACCCCTTCAACCACCGTCGTGGTAGACAGTTTTGACGATCACAGGATTGCCATGAGCTTTGCCATTGCCAGCAAGGCAACAGGATGCGTAATTGACATTACTGATATCGATGTGGTTGGCGTCTCGTTCCCTGACTTTTTTGAACTGCTTGATAGTCTGGAAGTGTGACAAGATGAGCCACCAGTGCGCGATTGAATGCTTCAGGCTGCTCCATGTTCGAAATATGCCCGGCTCCCAACAGCAACCGGAGCTGTGAACCCGGTATGCGGGTATGAATGCTTTCAGCCGTATCCTTCGTGGTGACCTTGTCCTCCTCTCCGTTAAGTACCAGTACAGGGCAATCAATGGCGGAGAGGAGTGACGTTGCATCGGAACGCGTCATGATTGCCCGCATTGCTCCGTTAATGACCGCTGGAGACTGTGTTATGATCATGGCTTCAGCCTGTGCTGCCAATTCTGGCCTCGAGGTGTAGGTGTTGTCGGTAAAGTAGTTCGGTATCATGCGTCCCGCAGCCTCCCCGGCACCCTTTCTTTCGACTGCGCTGATGAAGTCCTCTCTTGCCGATCGGGCAGCCGGAGCATCAGCTTCAGCACGGGTGTCGCACAGCACCAGCGATGCCGTTCTACCGGGATAGAGCAGGTAAAATTCAAACGCCTGATATCCACCCATTGAAAGGCCGACAACCGTTGCTCTCTCCACCTTCAGTGAATCCAGAAGAGATGCCAGTTCATGAGCATAATCGGTAAACGTCCATTCCTCTTTTTCCGCAGATCCATCAATACCAAAAGAGTTCGGTGCTATGACGGTATATCCTGCCTTGCCGAGTGCCCCAATCTGAGGCTGCCACATAGCGGCCGAGAGCGGAAAAGCATGCAAAAACAGGATGGCATGTTTTTCCACGCTATTCTTGGCTGTGTTCGCCTGGAGGTATGTCAGCATCAATCAGTTTTCCTTGGGTTTCGGATACCCTTTGATATCGCGGATAATATTGTTTGCCTCGTTCAAAATTTTTTTTGCTTCATCACGGGCGGTGTTGATGATCTCCTGAGATCGGGTTTTGGCCTCGTTGCTGTAAACTCCGTCATGCTCACTGCTCTCGTAAAAGTCGTTGGCCTTGTCGAGCATACTCTTGACCTTGCCAGAAATAATTTGCTGAGTCTCTCTTCCCTTGTAAGGCGCAAAAAGTAATCCCATAACAGTTCCTACTGCTGCGCCCAGCGCGGCTCCAAAAAAGAGCCCCTTGTAAAACTTGTCCTGTTGTTGTTCCATAGGTGCAATGATGTTTTTGTTCACTTAATATAAGGATAAAGTGCGGAATGCTATAAGCGCAATCGGAAATCATGGGTTTATTTGAGACCACCTTCGATTGAAAAAACGTGTACAGTGGCGCGCCACTGTGTTGAAATCCGATAAAACTTTAGAAATAACAAAAAAAGAAGTATAATTATTCTCATAAGTCTATGATGCACAAAAATCAGTGATCAATTCATATTGCAAGCACAAATTATAATTGATAAAGGAATTGAAGCCATGAGTTTACAAGGATTTGACGAAACCTATTATCTTGGCGTAAAGCTGAAAAGCTTGCAGTCGCAGTCAAGTGAATGGGTGGGAAAAACGACTGCCGAGCTTCAGGTTGCACTTACCCATGCAGGATTTACCCCTGAATCCCATTACATGACATGGGGGTATCAGGAAAATCTGTCTCCTAATGCCTATTTTAATGCTGCTGAATATTCGCGTGCTAAAGCAACACTACTTTATAATGACGCTCTGCTTACGCACAAGAATACTTATGCCTCGATTGAAGACGCAGAGGCTGCATTCAAGGCTGCGTGGAGTGGTGATGTGTACCAGCACTATCTCCAGTATGGTGCCGCAGAAGGTCTCAATCCTTCAAATTCATTTGATGAATCTGCCTATTATTCCGCGAAGCTCGCGTTGTTGCAGGCGGATATCGCGACAAAAGCTGAGTGGGGTACCAAAACTGTTGCCGATCTTCAAGCGGTGTTCAAGAGCTATGGATTCACTGCCCTTACTCATTACGAAGCCTATGGTAAAGCTGAGGGTATTGTGCCAACTCCTGTACCGCCAGGAAAGATGGTAACGGTAGACGGAGGAGTTGGTTATACGTACACGCTCACTGAAAGCCTTGTTGGTGGTCACGAAGCCGTTGCTGGTGAGACGGTTGTGTACTGGGGCTACAATCCCCACGATAATGCTGGCTCACATGGTGCTGCTGCAGATGGCGGTATTCCTGTTTCGGAACTGGTCAAATTCCTGACCACTATCACGGGTCTGGATATTAAAGAACTTGGACTGATTGATGCAAACGGCTCTGATCCGTTCCAGAATGTTACCAGTCTCTCACTCAGCAATCCACTGACCACTGATGCCAACGCTACTGCCTCTGATACTGCTTTAGCGACGAATACGTTGACCATCAGTTTTGCTGATGGTACCATCCTGAATGCTAAGGCCAGGCTGGGTGAAGAATACTTCGCTTTCCTGAATAATCTTTTGTTCGACAAGGATGGCAACAGCCGCCTGTATGAAGTGAAAGTGGGTGGTACTGATGCGACTGAGGCCTCTCTGCAGCCCATCAAGCTGACACCATTTATAAACAATGGGGGAACTCTGGAGAAAGGGTACACCTCTGCAGGAAATGACACTATCGTGGCGGGTCGTCTTGAGCTGCTGGATCAGGCTTACATTGACGGCGGTCCTGGCTACAATATTTTGGAAATCGATGCCAAGGGGACGTACGCCCAACCAGCAGAATTGCTGAACATTCAGGAAGTTCGTATCAATGAGCTGCCGAATTTTTACACCACTTCTCCTGATCAAGACAGTTGGATCGACCTGAGCAGAGCCACCTCCATCGAGAAACTGGTCGTGAGTGACGGGTCTAATGATACGTCTGCTGGCGGTAGTGGTGAACTGCACATCGTCGGTGTTCGCAATGGAGCAACCTTGCGTTTGGAGGGCGGGTTCAACAGTGGTTCAACGACCATTCAGTATGGCCAGGGTGGTCAAACCGGAACGCTGAATGTGGAGCTGTTAGTGGGGGATGTCAAGGCTCCCATCAATCTGCTGCAAAATGCATCTGTACTTGCTATTGACAGTCAGGGGGTTGGCAACCATCTGCACACCTTCTTTGCAGGTGGCTCGGTCAGCACTCTGTACATCAAGGGCACCGGCGCATTCGGAGTTGATCAAGATCTGGGTGGTAGTTTAAATCTTCTTCACAGAGGGCAGCCCATCTTGATTGACGCCAGTCAAAACACCGGAGGCGTTGATCTTAAACTGACTGGTTTGCAGAATGTCACCTTCAAGGGCAGTAGCGCTGACGACACCTTCGATGTTGCAACACTGTCCATGTCCATCGAGTCCGCCAATGATGCGTCAGTAACGATCATTGACCATGCAGGTGACAACCACTACAACGTTGACACCTATACTGCGAACATCACCGATGCTGACGGTAACAGTAACTACGAAGTCACCGCAGCGATGGCTAACATCACAGCAGGGAACGGCGCTAATGACTTCGAACTCAAAGTCGGCGCACTGACACTGACGGCTGGCAATGGTAATAATACCGTTGAAATTATTTTCAATCCGACCGCCAGTACGACAGACCCTGATTACTCTCTTGATGTTGTCCCCAATATTGTTGTGAAGTTGGGAGATGGCAAGAACGTTATTGATGTTCAGCAAAATCTTGAACAAAATCTGAACTCTGAGGGTGATGTCGCCATTATCGTCGGCAATGGTGGCAACAGCATCGATGTGGTCAGTTCCGGAAACGTTGCTATCAGCACCGGTGCTGGCAACGATGTCATTCGCGTTGCGGCTGACAAGCTGACCATTGACACTGGCGCTGGTAACGACACCATTACCATCTTTGGTACCGATAATGACTATACTGATGCAGTAAACGGTTCATTGCTCAATATCAATACCGGCACCGGCAGTGCGACCATCACTCTTGGTAACACTCAGGCAGAAACCAATATGCCTAATGGTTCCATTGTTGCCCACGAAGGTTCGTCGATCACCGGTGATAACATCACGTTGTTCGTGAACACTGTTGCTGATCTTCATGCCGCAACGCTGACGGGTGTCACGAAGGTCATTCTCGACGACGATAATGCAAATTATGCTACATCGCCGCAGGCCAACGCGACCCGGTTGCCTGTCGAGTTTGGTGGCAAGTCGAATACCTATTTCAGTGTACAGGATAGCTACAATGGAGCATTTAAGGCATTGGAGGATGCGAAAATCTCAGGTGTGCCCGAGACTATTGCTGCTGCTCAGGCTAACTTGGTTAAAGCTGAGACGGCTCTGGTGAATGGCTATAACGATTTGTATAATTTTGCTTTTGAGCATGGTTATAATGGCATCAGTGTAGTAAGTGGCGCGAATGATACAGAAAAAACTCAAGCTATTATTGCCCAAAAGGATGCGACTGCTGGTTGGATTCATGCGACTGCAGGTTGGATTAATAATCTTGAAACGGTTGGTAATAACGCCATGCTGACCCTGACGGCGCAGCAATTCAAGGCTATTGGTGCCGATGCTTTTTCGGTTGATGGATCCCTCTTCAACACCCACGCTTTCGTCAAGATCATTGTTACCGAAACCACTTCGTTGACGGATCTTGGTGTAGATCATTTGGCTGGTAACGTCGATCTTTTCCTTGAACTCAACGACGGCGTTACGCTGACGATGACTGCTGAGCAACTTCACACTCATGTTGCTCAAAGCGGTGTTACCCTGGCTCATGATGGTAACACAGACCTCATCAGTGGAAAAGTAGTGATTACCGGTGGTGGTCTGGACTTCGACCCATTTAACACCAGCGATACGGTAAGCACAGTCATTGATGGTCACACGTATTACGGTGGTTCATTGTCGTCTGATTTCCAGCTTGATGGCTCTGATGCTAATACGACTGTCGGTGCTTATCAGATTGATGGGCCCGATGCTGATACGGTAATCGGTGGAGCTGATCCTTGGGTTAACACTGATCCTTGGTATAACGTTACCGTCCAATCGAAGGTTGGAGGTTTTAATCGTCCTGCCGATGAAGCAGTTAAAGTCGTGTTAACCCTTGACAGCAATGATTTAATTTCACCCTTGTTTGAACAAAAAGGGTTTACCACCTCGATGCACAGTAACCTGAACATTATTGGTGATCAGGACATCAATTTCACGGGTGATATCAATTTGGGAGAAAAGTTCACTGTCGACTTCTCTACACTTGAAGTAAACGCCAATAACCTGACTCTTGCCGAGTTCCAGGATGTCAAGCAGATTCGTGGTAATTCTGCGAACATGGGCGGCGATGCGACTCTTTATGTGAAGTTGGACAACAAGGACAAAGTTGATAAAAATCCAACCGTTGGTGCTGCGGATGATGATGGTGATGACGTTCCAGATGGTTTGGTCTCCAGCGGAGTGAGCAAGTACATAGTGACAGACATCAACGATACTCTTAAAGACAAAGTCGTAAATGGCCAATTATTAGTAGACAATGGCGGAATAAACGAAACCGCTGTTATTAACCTTGGCGACTTCACGGAAGACCTTACGGTGATTGGTCTTCGTGGCAATTACAACGCTGTTCTGAAGGTAGATCATGTGGGCACAGATGTTGACTTCGAACTGCAAGGTGGTACAACAAAGAGCATAGATGGTCCAGTAGGGACTTCAAATATTGGTGAGCTGGAGGCGAGCTACGAATTCCTCAAAGCTGAAGCCGTGGTGACCATTGACCACTCTGTGGTTACAGATCCCCGTGCATTCAAGGTTTATGGCATTACTGTCAATAAAGCAGAAGCCGTGATAATTAATGTTGTTGGTGCAGATGCAACTATCGACAAGATTGCTGGCGATGCAGTCAAGACGTTGAATTTCAGTTCTGCTGATGATGTGGTTGTCAGTAAGGCTTTGGTGAATGTGGTATCAACGGATGGAATTCAGGAACAGTTAACGGTTAATGCCTCTGCTGTGAAGGGTACTTTCGCTGCGACCGTTGATGCGGCTGGCGACTTCACTTTCGACGGTGCACAGGGTGGTAATACTCTGACTATTGTCCATGAGTTTTCACAGGATGCATCTGTAGATATTGATGGTGGTGCGGGGCTTGTCAATCTCGCGATTGCTGCTGATCTGCATATTGATTTGAGTGAGGCTACCCTCAATCACGTCGGCAATATCGTGATCGATGATGATGCTTTCGCTGATCACACTTCGCTTACCCTGAATTTCGACCAATTGGCAACTATCGGTGCTGCCCATATTACCGTCAAGGATGTGGGTGATCAGGCAATCCTCAACATGGTTGGTCTGGATAATCAACTATATACTGCTTCCACCCTGTCTACTGGTATTACCCGTGGTGAAGTCACCTTGTTAGACAAGGGTGTGGACGGTGTGGTTACGCTCCACACTGATACTGATCTTACGGGTTTTGACTCGTTGACGGTTCCTAAAGGCATGGTACTGAACCTTAGCGCCAAGCAGTTTGAACAACTCGCCAATGGCACAATTACTGGCGCCGATGATGCAAACTTCACTGTCAATATTACGGGCCTGACGCAGAAGGACGTGGATAAAGGTTTTGATACTCACTTGATCGAGGCAGGAACGATTACGATCACACTTGCTGAAGATGTCGTCTTCCCGGCTGACTCCTTGAGCCCGGATGTTGTGACTGATCTGACTGGTGTTGATACAATCTTTGTAGCTCACGGCTTGATTTTGACCTTGCCAACATTAGCCGATGCTGATGGCAAGGTTATTGCGGGCGGTACCGATGCAGATGGCAAGTATATCGTTGGTGGCACTCTGGTGTTTGCCGAAACAGATCCGGCTACAGCAGATGATCCAACGACAACAAGTGTTAATGAGGCCGATTTGATCGATGCGTCCGGATTCCATGTGAATACCCTCAAGTTCACAACAACATTGATCAGCGAAGGTGTGAACGTTGATTACCTCTTCAACGATCTGCCTGTTGGTGTTGAGAAGGTGATGTATAATGGTATTGGTGACGTGGCGCTTGAAGATCAGACCTTCACGATGAGTGCTGGAACTACTACTGCGGGCGACATCGTCTTCAACAAGACCCAAACCAATGCTGAAATTGAAGATTTCATCCTGAACCTCAATGGCGGTACAAATATTCAAGGTAACCTGATATTGAGCTCTGAGGATAAAGCGGGCAAGATTCACAGCTTGCTGAAGAGTGTGACGATCAACTCATACGGTACTGAAAAAAACCTCTTGTCCAATGAGAATGGAGCGTTTATTGACGGTATCACAACGCAGGCAGATGCAACATCTGGTAGTACTGATATCGATAACAATCTGTTGAAGGTTACCATTAATGCTGACCAGAGCTTGACGATCCGCAATGGTATCACCTTTGAGTCTGTCGTAGTACCTGGTGATTATGTGATTGACAAAACCGATGCTGTAGCCGAGCTGACCGTTGACGGCTCCGCCGATGTGCATGTTGGTTATGTTGATATCAGCGATAACGATGTTGATGGGCTGAATGTGGTCAACAATGGCACGGGTACGCTGAGTATTACCATTGATGCAGACAAGATTGATGACGAGACCGATAACATCGATGCCCTGAGCTTTAAAGGTACAGGTCATATCGTGTTGACCACTGTTGGCAGTGTAAATCTGTCTGACGACACACTTGATGCAGTCACAGCTATCAAGGTGGTAGAGGGTGCAGAATTGACTGTCTCATTCTCGCAGTACAATGCAATCCATCCTGCTGGTTTCAGTGTGATTGATGGTTCAGATATAAATACCACCATTGAGCCCGCGACACTCAACATCACTGGTTATGATGGCACCGCTTTTAATGCAACAGCTCTGAGTGCAAAGTTTACCACAGTGAACCTCACGTTGCAAGATGCTGATGTTGATCTGACGGCTTCTGCAGTTGACCTGACCGGTGTGGATAAGATCAGCGTCGCCGAAGGGCGTACACTGATCCTGAGTGCTGCCCAGTTCCAGGAGCTGCAAGGAAAAGGTGCGATCGTCGGCTACGACACCAATGGCGTGGCAGAAACCTCTGCTAATCCGTTCAAGCTCATTATTAAAGGCTTGACCAAAGCAGATGTTGAGAAAGACGATTCATTATTGACTGGCGGATCTGCAGGCTTCAGCCTGGATGGCGTTCAGTCCAATGCCAACGTAACCATCACGCTGGGAGAAAATGAAGTAACGCTTGGTAAATTAAATAATACCACAGGTGCCTTGACCTTGATCTCTGATATTCTGGTTGGTTCCGATACGATCACTGATGTCAAGTTTGAACTTGCTGACGGGCAAACCCTTAACCTGGTTAACTCTACCCAGGCCAACGGCTTGACAGTCAACTCTCCATCTGGTGCAACCAATACCACCTTGGTGTTGAAGTTCGACACACTGGAGACAGGCGTAACTCAGATTAACGCTGCCGGGTACCATGTTAACGTTCTCAAGGCGCTTGAGACTTTTGTGGAAGGTCAAAATGTTGAAGAGCTGCTGTTGAACGTACCAAGCAGCACCGTTGAGCATTACTATACTGATCCTCTGGATTTGGATATGGTCAGCTCAACTCACCGCGTTGCTGTGGTGGAAGCAGGTGTGACCGTCGGTGACTTCCTGATGTATAACGATTTGCAGAACAGCAAGGAGGTTCGTACGCTGGATCTGACACTGGCGGGCGGTAGCAAGATCAATGGTGACGTAGACCTCTGCACCACGCTCAAGTCTGCGACTCTGAAGCCTCAGACCTACCTTGAATCGGTGACTATTCATTCCAGTGGAGCTAATGCCAACACCATCACGGGCAGCATTATAGCCGTCGATCCAGACGGGGTTGGTTCCAAAATTGAAAACAATCTGCTCAACATCACCATTGATGCCACGCAGGCCCTCACGATTGGTGGTGATCTGGTGTTTACGAGTGTTGCTACAGGTACAGACAAGGCTGCTGCTGAACTGACCATTACGGGCAGCGCAGCAGTGACGGTGCAGCAGCTTGATGTGAGCGATGCTCAGATCGACAGTCTGACCATTGCCAATAATGGCACAGGTACCTTTACGGTAACCGGTGCATCACCTGCACTGTTTGATGATGCGAACTTCGCATCAGGCTTTACTGGAACTCCTGCAGCGGAATCTCCCAATCTTGAGACCTTGACCTTGAAAGGCACTGGCAATATAGTTCTTGGCTCAAATGCTGCTGTTACTACTGAATGGGGTATCACTGCAGCCAATCTGTCGAAAATCGACGCCAAAGATCTCTCCGGAAACCTCGATCTTGGTCTGGTCAAAGATATCGACTCTGATACCTTTGAGTTTATTGCAGGTTCTGGCGTGACCAAGCTTACTCTGGCTGGTGATACACTGGTGGATGGTGCTGACACGAACAATGATGCCGCTTCCTGGAGCTTCGACTTCACGACTGCCATAGCCGGAAGTGAACTTCACCTGGGTGTATTGGGTACATTGGCTTCAAACACCTACGGTGATACCAAGCTTGAAGATAAACTTGATATCAAGCTGGGTTCAGACACTACCCTGTATATTGATGCCAATACAGACTTCACTAAAATTGAAACGTTCTCTCTTAAGGGGGTGAAGGATATCGTGCTGGCTGATGGAGTCACACTGACGCTGACCGCAGCGCAGACCAATGGTCTGCACATTAAAGCAGGTGTTGACACTGGTGTAGCTGGCATTACTGCACAAGTTAATGTGGTTGATCTTGGTGATACACCGGTTGATCTCAGTCATATTGCCCCCGAAATCGCTGGCAATGTCACTCTGGTTGATGATGATGTCACGCTTGGCGTCTATGACAAAGATGGTAAACTGACTGCCTGGACCAACTTGGGTGACTTCACCGTCCAACTGCTGGCTAAGTCCAATTCCGATGCGACGCTCGCAGGTCAAACCGTTCGCTTTACAACAGTGGAGCAAGCAGACAACGCAGTCTCGGTGGTGTTTGCTGATGGTACCGTTGGGGATCCTGACGGTGTGTTGGATAAAACCGGCGGGACTGACAACAGTAGCACCAACGTTGTCTGGCTATTTGACAGCCTTAAAGCATCGGATGGCAAGAGTTTACCGGTCAACACCAGCAACTACGATGCTGAATTGGGACGCCTGTTGTTCAACAAAGCGTTGGTTGCCAGCGTTATTGATGGCGGTACCAGTAATATCGAAAACATGTTCACGACCTTACCGAGCACAATTATTCGGGTTGACTTTGCTGATGTGACTGCACTCAACATCTTGCTGGGCTCTGAAAAGGTTGACCGTACAATGGAGTTCTCCAGCTTCGCTACAGTTGGTAATTTGACCTACAGCGACATTGGTCTCTCACCAGTGGAGCATCTCCAGAGGTTGGATCTGGTGCTGGGTGGTCAGGTCACTGTTGGAAACATCAACGTGGATGACATTATCGGTGCACCAAATTACGATTCGGCATCTGTCTCTTTCTCCGACCTGACTATTGACTCGCACCTTGCGTTGACTGGTCGTAATACTGCTTCAACACTCTTGACCAACGGTAACCCAAACCCGAATTACCTTGCTTCTGAAGACTACGTTAATAACAATGATGGCAAGACTGGTAACGGTATCGATGATACACAGGGCGAATCAAGTCAGCCGAATAACATCAACACCGTTGGTAACATTGGTGTTGTCACGGCTAATGGTCTTGACTTGCTGAATGTCAACTTGAACACCTATGGTGTGTCTAATAGAGGAGATAAAAGCTCTGGTGATGGTGCAAATCTCAGTGTAGGAACCATCACCTTTGGTACCGCCAAAGCTAACTCTCCTGCTACGTTGCGTGTGGATGGCGCAAACAATGTCACTATTGCTTCGGTCGATGTAACAGGCCCTCAAATCAAAGCGTTGACGGTTGATTTATCTGACATGGCTGCTGACACTGACGGCAATGCTTTCTCTGGCACACTGACGCTTCCAGGAGCCAGTCCGGCCTTCAAGATGGGTACAGCCGAGACGCTAACCTTCACGAACGGGGATAAGGCCTTTGGCACTATCACGCTGGGCAATGCAAATAACGCCGGTGTTATCGGCAGTGAGTTGAGTGTCATCAATGCCACCAGCTACGATGGTACGTTGAATCTCGGTACTATTGCCCAGATTGATAGCACCAATGACGGCGCAGCACGTGCCTTTACCTTCACCAGCGGTCAAGGTATCAGCACCGCAACTATCGGCGCTAAGACTGCTCAAGGGACGCCAACTCTGGAAGTAGGTAGCGAGTGGAGTTTTGACTTCACGGGTGCTGCTGCAGGCAGTAACCTTAATTTTGGTGCCGGTGTGGTGTTGAGTGATGGTGCAAAGTTGACCTTTGTCAATGCACCTGTGACTATCGAACAGTCGTATGATCTGTCGAAATTGGCCGCTGTTAACCTGAGTGGTGGTTTTATCAATGTGCCTACCAACCGGATACTGACATTGTCAGTTGCTCAAGAGCAAGCTCTTGGTGGTAGCATTATTGGTGCTGGTACAGTCAAGATCGTTGGCAATGCATCCAATGCTCCTATGGGCACCAACCTGATGAGTGTAGGTGTTGATATTTCTGCAGTAACGCTTATTGCCTCTCCTGATGCTGGTTTCGATATCAATAA
>Ga0194047_10000182_pt1 | contig 43098 bp, 34 predicted proteins | sample JunL225m_MetaG_2_FD_160070 | JGI IMG/M metagenome (GOLD analysis project Ga0194047, IMG submission 160070) | Anoxic zone freshwater microbial communities from boreal shield lake in IISD Experimental Lakes Area, Ontario, Canada - Jun2016-L221-5m | ecosystem: Environmental > Aquatic > Freshwater... | reverse complement strand
AGCTTCCTTCAAGATGCTGATAATCTGTTCTGTGCTGTAACGCTTGGTTTTCATGCGTGTAACCTCCTTGGTTGATTTTAATCATTTTTTCCACAACCAAGTGGTCCCGTTTTACGGGCTCACGTCCTCGTTAATCCATCGTCTGCGCGTATTCATAGGGACAGACCATACTTTTTCTTAAGCCAATCCAATTCAACCTTTAAGCGGCCAATTTCAGTATAAATATTTTCCGGATCAGCAGTAAATTCGACCGGTTTAAGTACCTCGTTTATCATCAAACAAAGTTGAGGACTTTTCCTGCAGCTCTTTTTCCATTTGCCGGTCTGAACGGGGTGTGGTCTAAATTCCTGATAGATTTTATTCAGTGTTTTGAGCCTTTTAATAGCTCAAGCGCTACTTTCGTGTTAAAGTCACTGCTGAATTGTTTTCGTGTGCTTTTTTATCATTATCTGCTCCTTTTTGGGGCAAGTTAACAACATAAACTACTGTCTATAAAAAAATGGGGTACACTACAATACTCTATAGCTCTTATTAAACAAAAGAGTAAATGAAAAATATATTGGTTGTCATGGATTATGCTGCGCCTTATCGTGGTAATTTTATTGAAAGTATTGAAAATTTAAGACTTAAACTTAATCTGTTGGGTTCTAACCTTATTTATGTATTTCCTGATAGAGCTATTAATAGTTCTGCTGTTTCTTGGATAAAAGGGTTGAGTAGTAATGGATGTAATATATATTTTCTTAAAAAAAATATTATTTATAATGCGCTACTGCTGATTAGGTTGATTAACAAATACAAAGTAAGTATTGTGCATTTGCATTTTGACAACTTACGACAACATCTTTCAGTATATATATCAACCTTATTTTATAAGACAAATGTTATTCGGCATTTCCACAGTCAATTTCACTTCGGTTCAATACTAAAAAAAATTATAAAAAAATTTATCTCAAGAAGATGGACTCTTGTTTGTGTTAGTAATTCTGTTTTTGAAGGTGTAAAAAATGTTTTTCCAAATAATAAATGCTATTGGGTAGATAATAGTATAAATTTCCGACGATTGGATAAATATAGTGATATTTTAAGAAGCAATATAGGTGTAGCTGAAGATGCATATCTATGCTTTATGTTAGGATTTGATTTTGAAAGAAAAGGTGTAGATCTTGCTTTGAAGGCAATTTCTCAAATACAAAAACAAAATAATATTCATTTAATGATATCAGTATCTTCAAATGCTGACTCTGTTAGACGAAAAATGTGTAATATTCTAGGCCAAAAGCCAGATTGGATATCCATCATACCTCCACGGAACGATATCGCATCCTATTTCAAGATTTCTGATTTATTTTTATCTCCTTCACGAGAAGAAGGATTTTGTTATGCACTTGTTGAGGCTGCATATTGTAAGAAAATTATTGTAGCAAGCAAAATCCCTGCACAAGGTGATTTGAAGATACCAAATGTATTCTGGTTTCGAAGCGAAGACATCAATGGACTTAAAAAAGCCATTTTAGATGCCATTTCTCATAAAGATTCCTACTTTAATGAACTTCAGTATGCCAAGATATCAGCTCTAAAACACTACGATATTGAGCGTTGGTCAAATGAGGTTATAAAAATATACCAGAGTCTATAACTTTAGAAAGCTTTATGTTTTACTTGTTTACTTATCTCATGTAATAAAAATATAAAATATGTAGGACTATTTTATGCTTTTCCTGACTTAATATACTCGTCTCAAAATTCGCCCAATATAGATTTCGCTAATAAAAGCCATTATAAAATAAGTAATGTTCATTGTTAATAGTATAAATATTTTGATAGTTGCAAATTTTACGATTAAATAAATATTGCTTGTTTTGAGTTCAATATAGTTAAATATATGTGCATGTATGGTGAATTATTTAAGCTTTATATATAGGCAAGCTATTAGTATAATTAATTCAAATTATGTTGAACTTGCAATTCTAGGTATCAAGAAAAGATTGCTGGAACTTCCACTGCGTAGTAAGAGGATTATTCAATTTGTAATTGATATTGTATCAGGGTTTATTAGCCTTTGGCTTGCTTTTTATATACGTCTTGATGTTTGGCAATTGCCGGAAGGAAAGCAGTGGATTCTTTATCTCGTTGCTCCAGTATTTATTTTACCTATATTTATTTATTTGGGGCTTTATAGAACGGTATATCGATATAGTGGAGTTAATGTATTTATAAGTTTATTTAGGGCTGTGACACTCTACGGAGTGGTATTTATTTGTATTATATATATTATCAACATACCTAATGTTCCTCGTTCAATCGCTATCCTTCATCCGATTATATTCCTGTTGATGACAGGTGGTGTGCGAACCTTCCCTATGATTTGGTTTAATGAATCTAAACTTTCAAAAAAAAACATATTATTACCAAAGCCACTTATTATTTATGGGGCTGGTTCAGCTGGTGTTGATATAGCAAATGAAATTAGTCGAAATTCAAAATATTATCTAGTAGGTTTTTTTGATGATAATCAAGATTTGCATGGACGTTTTATAAATGGAAAGCCAATCTTTAAATCTGAAGATGCTGGAACTTTAATAGAAAAATTAGGTATAAAAATAATTCTAATTGCCATGCCTTCAGCAACTCGTGCTCAACGCAATAAAATTATTAAACAATTCTTAAACCATCAGGTTCAGATTCAAGTGCTACCCGGTGTCGAGGCTTTAGCTGATGGGCGGGTAACCATTTCTGATATTAAAGAAGTTGAAATCGACGATTTACTTGGACGTGAATCTGTATCGGTAGATCATACTTTTTTGCATAAACTTATCGGGGGCAAAGTAGTAATGGTCACAGGCGCAGGAGGCAGCATCGGCAGTGAACTTTGTCATCAGATCCATGCGGCACAACCAGCAAAGCTTTTGCTTGTTGATCATGCAGAATATAATCTCTACATGGTTCACAATACCCTTGAGAATTCCAACTCTCAATTTTCTTTCAATACACATTTGGTTCCATTGTTGAGTGATGTAGTCGACGAACAGCGCATGCGAGAAATATGTAGGATTTACAAACCTGATATTATATACCATGCAGCTGCTTACAAGCATGTCCCAATGGTAGAGCATAACCCCATAAATGGCGTTCGAAATAATGTTTTTGGAACATTGAGCATGGTTCATGCCGCGCTTGATAACGGGGTAAAAGATTTTGTTTTGGTTAGTACCGACAAGGCGGTAAGACCTACCAGCATAATGGGGGCCAGTAAAAGGATATGTGAGCTTATTCTGCAGGCTTTTGCGAATCAAAAGACCAGTACATGTTTTTCTATGGTGCGTTTCGGCAATGTGCTGGGTTCAAGCGGTTCAGTACTTCCTTTTTTCCGAAATCAAATAAAAATGGGTGGACCTGTTACTATTACCCATAAAGAAGTTACCCGGTATTTTATGACAATTACAGAAGCGGCTCAGCTTGTTATCGAAGCTGGTGCTATGGCTAAAGGTGGAGAGGTTTTTTTGCTTGATATGGGAGAGCCGGTAAAAATAATTCATCTTGCCAGGCGTATGATAGAACTTTCGGGACTGAGCATTCGTGATACCGATAATCCCAATGGTGACATTGAGATTGTGGTTACCGGGCTTCGTCCAGGAGAGAAACTTTATGAAGAGCTTCTCATAGCATCTGATCCTGAGCCAACACGACATCCCCGTATTTTTAAGGCACATGAATATAGCATATCTATGCCTGAACTTATAGCCCACCTTTCAGAACTTCAATATGTAATAGAATCTCATAATGATGAAGCAATAACAATATGCCTGAAAAAACTTGTAAAAGGTTTCAAGAAACAGGAAGAAGTTAAAAGAAAGAAAATAATAAAAAGTGTTACCGCAATGTCTCCTTCACAATCTGAAATAACCTTTTCATGAGTGATATTGGCATAGCTTTAATCGGTCTTGGTTATGTAGGGCTTCCTCTTGCCGTTGAATTTGCCAAAAAGTATCCTGTAACAGGATTTGATATCAAGCAAAAGCGTATTGATGAAATTTGGGGTGGTTTTGATGCAACACTTGAGGTGTCTGAGGAGGAACTTGAAAAAGTGCTTCTTCAGCATAATCCGTTGAAAAAAAAAGATAAAAGTGGGCTCTTTATCACCAATGACTCAAGAGAACTTGAAAGGGCGAACTACTATATCGTAACGGTACCAACTCCCATTGATAAGGACAAGCGACCAGTAATGACACCACTTATAAAAGCGAGCAGCGCTATCGGTAGGGTACTCAAAGAGGGCGATATAGTCATTTATGAATCAACAGTCTATCCAGGTGCCACTGAAGAGGATTGTGTGCCTGTACTTGAAGAATTTTCAGGGCTGGTGTTCAACAAAGATTTCTTTGTCGGTTACTCTCCTGAAAGAATAAACCCTGGAGACAAGGAGCACACGGTTACAAAAATCAAAAAAATTACATCAGGCTCAACCATCGAGGCTGCAAAAAAAATTGATGATCTCTATCGTTCGATTATAGTTGCGGGAACACATCGTGCATCATCAATCAAAGTTGCCGAGGCCGCAAAAGTGATTGAAAACTCACAGCGTGATGTCAATATCGCATTTGTCAATGAACTTGCCATGATATTCAACCGCATGGGGATAAACACAAAAGAAGTGCTTGAAGCAGCAGGCTCAAAATGGAACTTTATTCCGTTCACACCAGGATTAGTAGGTGGTCACTGCATAGGAGTAGATCCTTACTATCTAGCACAGAAAGCACAAGAGTTCGGTTACCATCCTGAAATTATTCTTGCAGGTAGACGGCTCAACGATAATATGGGTAAATATATAGCGTCTGAAGTTGTTAAACTCATGATTGCAAATGATCACAAAGTGAAGGGAGCAAAAGTGCTGATGTTGGGAATAACATTCAAGGAGAACTGTCCAGACATACGCAATACCAGGGCGGTCGATATCGCAAAAGAACTCAATCAGTATGGAGCAATCGTAGAAATCTACGACCCTTGGGCAGATCCAAGTGAAGTGATGGGTGAATACGGTCTTACATGCCTTCCAAAACTTAACGGAAATCACTATGAGGCACTAATACTTGCTGTTGGACACGACAAATTCCGCTCAATAGATATTAGAAAGCTCGGTTCCTGTAAACATTGTGTCGTCTACGATGTAAAAGGCGTTTTGAATAAGGATGATGTTGATGGAAGGCTTTAAGATTTGAAAAGTAAAATCCTGCTTACAAATTCTTAAATATTTAATTGCAAATTAAAAAAGCGTGATATTATCTCCTGAATCAGCCAACACTCTTGTTATAGAGCCTCCAAAGAGAATGTTATCAATAAATTGGCAGGAATTATGGCGCTATCGTGATCTATTTATTACATTTGCTTGGCGGGATATATCTGTTCGTTATAAGCAAACTGTACTTGGTATAATATGGTCAGTATTTCAACCATTAGTAACAATGGTTATTTTTACATTCATTTTTAATAAAATTGCAAAGGTAAATAGTGGCGATGGAACCCCATACCCTATTTTTCTCTATGTCGGCTTGCTGTTTTGGCAATACTATTCAAACACACTTACAAATGCTAGTAACTCAATGGTTGTCAATGCAGGGCTGATTCAAAAAATATACTTCCCAAGACTTATTATTCCAGCAACCTCAGCAGTTACGGGATTGGTAGATTTTATTATTTCATCAGCGGTATTAATTGTCATGATGATTTATTACAAAAGCATGCCACATGGCATTGGAATAATTGTTTTACCACTTTTAATTATTAGTACAATGATGTCGGCTATGGGGATAGGTATGTTTATGGCAGCAATTAATATTAAATATAGGGATGTGCGGTATGTATTGCCTTTTTTTATACAATTAATGATGTATGTGACACCTGTAATATACCCAGTTAACATGCTTAACAAGTATCCATATATAAAATTTCTAATGCTTTTCATGAACCCTATCTCTGGGATTATTACCAGCGCACGAGGATTATTATTCGGTGAAGGTGTTGTTAATTGGTATATAATGTGCATATCAATAGTAATGAGCTTTGTTTTTTTTATTGGCGGTCTTTATTACTTTAGAAATACGGAGTATTATTTCGCAGATATAGTATAAGATATGGCAGTTCCCATTATTGAAGCAAAGGATATAAGTAAGTGTTACAAGATTGGACTTAGCAAGCAAGGCTATCTATCACTTAGGGAAGAAATATTCAAACTAGGGGGGAAATTCAAATCAGGAATTGCCGGAGTCTTCTCTAAAGATTACTATCAATCAACAGAGTCAGAACAAAATTTTTGGGCACTCAAAGATGTCAGCTTCACAATACATCAAGGTGAAGCTGTTGGGATAATTGGTCGTAACGGCGCAGGCAAAAGCACTCTCCTTAAAATCCTTTCTCAGATAACCCCTCCAACAAAAGGAACTATTAAAATACATGGTAGAATTGCAAGTCTATTGGAGGTGGGTACAGGTTTTCATCCGGAGCTTACTGGGCGTGAAAATATCTATCTTAATGGGACTATACTTGGGATGAGTAGAAAAGAAGTAGCTCTAAAATTTGATGAAATTGTTGGATTTGCAGAAGTAAGTAAATTTCTTGATACACCAGTTAAACGATATTCAAGCGGTATGTACGTTCGTTTAGCATTTTCAGTCGCAGCACATTTAGAACCTGAAATACTTGTTGTGGATGAAGTACTTGCAGTGGGTGATATAGAATTTCAGAAAAAATGTCTGGGCAAGATGGGAGAAGTTAGTAAAGGTGGGCGGACTGTAATATTTGTAAGTCATAATATGGCTGCAATTTCCTCTTTTTGTAATAAGAGTATACTTATTAACGGTGGTTGTGTTGATTATATTGGTTTAACCGGAAATACAATTGAAAGATATTTGAATAATGTTTCAACAGTTGCTTCAATAAAGGTTTCTGAAAGAAAAGATAGGAAAGGAAGTGGAGTTATAAGATTTACTGATATTTGGATTGAAAATGATATGGGCGATAAAATAATGAATATATCTTCAGGTTCAAATTGTAAAATCGTTGCAACATATAAATCAGAAAATCATAATAATCACAAAAATGTAAATATTGCATTTGCATTAAGAGGTTCGTTTAATGAAAATATTACAAATTTATGTAATGACCATTCGGGTTATGCGTTCTCTTTATTGCCTCCAAAAGGAAGGGTAGAGTGTAAGTTAATATCTATTCCACTAAATGAGGGTAGGTACAGGTTTAATGTATTTTGTTCTATTAATGGGGAGATATCAGACTCTGTAATAGATGTCGGGGAAATCCATGTTGTCGCTGGTGATTATTACAAAACCGGTCAACTTCCTGGTAAAGGATGGGGACCGTTTCTAATGAAACAAGAGTGGACTTGTGTATAAGTTTAATTTTATAATAAGCTTATGTGATTTTTTATGAAAAAAAAAGATAATCAAAAGGTGATATAAATGTTTTACGATTATATATAATATGGTGATATATATAAATAGATGGAGGTGTATGTGAGTAGAGTGACACATGTATTAAAATATAAGGGTAGTTATGCTGGTTTACATCGTTGGGTTGAGTTAATTCAAAATCCAATATCAATTGGTTTGGTGGTATGTTTAATAATAAGGGTATTGGGAGAGTCTCCTTTTGCTTCTGTTACTATGCCTGGAAGTAAATTTAGGGATTATATGGGGTATATTGATGCAGCATTTAATTATTTTGCAATATATTTAACAGCTCCTTTATTGTTAATATCAATTATTTTGGAATATAAAGACAGAAGAGTTGATTTTGAATTTGATATTAAAGTTGTTTTAACTTTAATAATATTTGTTATATATGCATTGATTCATGTTTTTATTAGCGAATCAATAGTTAGAGATAACAGGTCTGAGATGATGTTTTCTTCTATAACTGTTGGCTTAATCGCGTATCAGTTACGCAAGCGTAATGATATTAATACGTTTTGGAATACTATGATTATTGTTGGCGTTGTATTTGTTTTAATGTCGTTAATTTCAGGACAATTATTTTCTATTATGGCTGGTAATGGTCTTGTTACAAATGAAAATAATATATCTAAACGTATTCGTTTGGGGAAAGATACTATAACTAGTGCATCATTATTGTATCAATGCGCTCTTGCATGTGCAGCATATGTTATGATAAATTATCGAATAACATTTAAATTAATCTGCATAATTGCTACTATTATTTGTTTGGTTATAATGGGTATATTAACTGGAAGTAAAGGCCCGCTATTATCATTTATAGTTGCCATATTTGTTCAGTTGATTTCAAATCGCTTTTCATTCTTTAAGATTTTATTTATATTCATCCTAATTATTTCATTATATTATACGATTCCATATTTATTGATTTATAAGGGTGCTTTTGATCACCTAATGATTGGTGGTCAGGATGAATTTAGGCAGGAAATGTATAATTATATTATACATTCATCTCCTTCTATTGTTGGCAATGGGGTTGGGTCTTTTGCAAACCACTTTGGTATGACGGCTATTGAGGGCGGATATCCTCACAATTCATTTTTGGAGGTGTATTACGAGATGGGTATTTTTGGTTTAATATTATTAGTATTGTTATTGTATAGATATGGAGTTAATTTATTAATTAATTCTAAAAGTAACTATACTCAAAAATATATATTATCATACTTTTCTTATGCAGTAGTATTATCATTGTTTTCTGGGTCGATATTTTCAGATTCAGTAATGTGGATGGTTTTTGCATTTACTGATAATATATTTACTAATAACAATCAGTTGTAATTATATTATTTTACTACATTGCGATTCTAAAGACTAAGTTGCCTAAACCTCAAATATCATTTGGCATAATCGTTTTAAACGGTGAGCCTTTTACTCGTTATAATTTACGTTCCCTTTATCCTTGGGCTCATCAGATAATTGTCGTAGAAGGCGCTTGTATTCCTGCTAAATCGGTCGCTGATACCAAGGGTCATTCTATAGATGGAACAATAGATGTGTTACGTCGTTTTCAGGCTGAAGAGGACATAGAAAACAAACTTATTATTATCACAGCTGAAGATAAAGGTCACCCCAATGGTTTCTGGCCAGGAGAGAAAGATGAGATGTCTCAGGCATATACAAAGTGTGCAACTGGAAATATCCTTTGGCAGATTGATATTGATGAGTTCTATCATGAAGAAGATATGCCTGAAATTATCAAGCATATAGACTTTGGCGCTGATACAATAACTTTTCCGACTTATCATTTTTGGGGTGGAATAGAGTTTGTTGAGGATGGTGAGTTTTTGCGAGTTCATAAAGCACGTGAATTTCATCGTATCTTTCGTTGGGGAGTAGGCTATACTTATGAGACACATCGCCCTCCGACAGTATTGGATGAGAAGGGCATAAATCTTCGCTCGTTGCATTGGATTAGAGCGGGTGATTTGCAAAAAAAAAATATTTTTATGTATCATTATTCAATGTTGTTACCTAAACAGGTTTTTGAAAAATGCTCTTATTATAAAAATGTCGATTGGGCTTCATTTAAGGGTATTGACGAATGGGCAGAAAAAACATTTATACAATTAAAAAATCTTTTTAATGTTTGTAGTACTCTTCATATCCCATTAAGCTGGCTTGAAGAATATAATGGGCGTCATCCAAGGCAGATACTTGAAATGATAACAAATATACGCCTTGGCAAGCATCCAACCATTGAGCTTCGTTCAACAAAAGAGATTTTCTGCATAATAAAAACTCCTCAATATCGATTAGGACGAATTATGAGAAAAATCTGGGTAAAAAATCTTCCATATGTAAATAAGTGTATTTCACTTTTTGTTCATGCTATAAAAAAAACACCATTGTATCCATATATATGTCGGGGTTCTTTTATTAGGGAATTATTTTATAATAAGACTTATATAGAGTAATACTATACCTTTAATATATTTAAATATAATATGAAAATAATTAAAGAAATAAGAGCGATTAAAAATACGTATTATCAACGAATGGTAATAAAAAAAATTATTTCTACTTCAAATAGTATAAAAGTTGTTCTTGGTGCTGGAAAAAGCAAATATAACGAGTGGATTGCAACTGATTATCCATTACTTGATGTTGTGAATGAGAAGTCATGGATGCGTTTATTTAAACCTGGTGCTATTGATGCTTTGCTTGCAGAACATGTTTTTGAGCACCTTACAGATTATGAGATAACGTTGGCATTTTCTAATATATATAAGTTTCTTAAAATAAATGGATATATACGAATTGCCGTTCCAGATGGTTACCATTCAAGTAATGATTATATAGAAATGATTAAACCTGGAGGGTATGGCGCTGGTTCAGATGATCATAAACAGTTATTCAATTATAAAACTCTTTCAAAGAAACTTCTTGATGCTGGGTTTTCACTTAATCTATTGGAATGGTTTGATGAGCATAGGCAATTTAATTATAGAAGTTGGACAGAAGAAGATGGATTTATAAGCCGCTCATCGTGCAATGATAAAAGGAATATAGGAAATTCATTTGCTTATACATCATTAATTATAGATGCAAAAAAGCAATGATTGCAAAATAATCTTTACTATAATTAAATGTATTAATTTTAAATCGGATATACTATTTGTCTGATAATATTTTGATTTAGTGTTAATTTTCTTGTATTCTGACAAAACCACTTATTATTGTGAACACGGTGGTTTATAAATTGAAGGTTTTTTGATGTATAAATCAATATTTAAAAAGAAAAAATAAAATATCATGTTACCTGTCGTTACGCACATGGAATTTATTGATTATATAATAATATAACAGATGTTGCTGATATTGATCTAGACTCACCTTGTCATCAAATTAATATTGATTAAAGAATCATATAATTGATTGTATTGGCTTTAACGTAAATAATAAAATAAATAGTATTTGCAATATTAATGCAAATATATATTCTGTCGAGTTTATTTTGTTAATATAATAATTGTGTTTAATGTTATATATTAATAGATTCTTCAAATGTAAAATTGATGTTCTTTTGATTGAGTTAAAAAATACCATAGATAAAATTACAAAGTTTGAAATTAGAAGAATAACTAAAAAAACATTAACTTTTCTTCTTAATATTCATATTTATTTAAGATTGAAAAGTATTATTAGGTATAATAGTGGTTCTTTATTATATATAAAAAAATTAAGGTATGCTTATTGGGATAAAATATTGTCTTCAAAATTTTCAATAAAAGATAATATCATAATATTGATTTATCAATTGGAGTTTATTGATAAGTACGGTTTGTTTGAAATAATTAATAATCTAACTATTAATCCAGTTTTTATCTGGAGTTTAAGCGATTCAATTAATAAATTTGGAATAACTCTCAGTGTTCCCCAGTCTATTAAAGAAGGTATGATATCTTTAATCTATACGTTTAATGATGAAGATGTATTTGTGCTTAAATATTCAATAATTCCAGGTTGTATTGTTCAAAGTTTAAGTGATAATGTGATTTTTATAAGTGTAATGCAATTAGTTAAAAATAAAAAGGATATATATCAACAGTGCATATGCAAAAACTTTGGCACAACGCCGCAAAGAAATTTATTTTATGCGCTTTTAGGAATTGCAAAAAGATTAAATATTGCTGAAATATACTGCGTTAATGCAGAATCTCAGGTTTATTTTCAAAAAGATAATTTATCTTTTTATGAAACGTATAATAATTTTATCAATACATTTGACACTGTTGAGTTACGAAATAGTTATTACTTATTAAAATTGCCTTATAATGAAAAACCCATTCAATCAATTACATCCTCCCATAGGCGCAGAGCAAAAGTTAGGCGCAAATTTAATCAAGATATTCAGGACTCAGTATATATGTCTTTTGATTCCATCATTCATGCAATAAATTTAGAAAAAGAAAAAAATTACCTTATAAGTTGTTTTAAATAACATTGTTTGATAATATTGATTATTAAGATTACTGTTAAATATTTATTCAACTATGATGTTTTAGCAATTATTTGCATTTCTTAAGGATTTCTTGATATAATTGCGAACAAATCTATGATAAAATTGATCGAATTTATATCCTTTTTTTAAAATCGCTTAATTGCCTCCATCTGACGATTAGCCGAAATGTTGCATTATTACCTATAGATAGAGAAGAAGAACCCCCCCCCCTCTTCTTCTTATTTATCAGACAACTGGAATATTAAGTTACAAATAATTGTTACTTACGTCATCAAGTTTGTCGTTATATTCACAGTATGTTAGGGATGGTTTCCGAAAATAAAGAATAAAAGTCCTTTAAGAGTTACGAATATAGTGCGGCAATTCTTTTACTGCACGCGATACACATCATGTGATGACCAACGCAGAGTCCTTGATTGACATTTATCGAATTATCTGTCCACACAGTAAATCGCTTGAGCCTATAATATCTAGTACTCAATCGACAGCGTATAGAAAATGTCCATTTAGCAATGAAAATAGAAGCATATATCTGCAACTCAATTTCAAACTGTCCTTAACATTATATTGCTTATCACTCTTGTACTATAGATGACATTTCATTATTTATGGACATTGGTTTTACAAATAGCATTTCAAATATTAAGGGCAGTATTGTGTGGTCAACTGATTATTTTATCAATCCTAGGTTTGTCTTACGTGAGTGGTGTTGTGAAGAGTTTTTTCATCAGATAAGTAAGGTAAAATTATAAGGGTTTTGCTGATGAAAACGCTTCATGTTAATCAGCAGATAGGTACTGGTGGGGCTGCGGGAATTTCTCTTGCTCTACATTCATCTATACTTGCTTTGGGGTATGAGTCGACAATGCTTGTTGGGCGTAAATCACAAGAACTTCATGGAGTTGGTGTTATTGAGCAAGACTCTTACAGGTCCGCTTGGGGAGAACTCTGGATGGGTGTGGCAAAATGGCTTAATGATTACAATGGTCGTTTTCGCGGAGCGCAACGCCTTTCCGAGCGTTGGATTCCTTTCTTGGCATCACCACAACGATTTTGGTACTGGTTGGCCGGATATGAAGATTTTGATTTTCCGGGCATAAATCATCTTTTAGAGCAGGCTCCATTCATCCCTGATTTGTTGCATCTGCATAACCTTCATGGTGATTATTTTGATCTTCGTCAATTACCTCTACTGAGCAAATCTGTTCCAACGATTATTACTCTTCATGATGCCTGGTTGCTGGCAGGCCATTGTGCTCATTCATTTGATTGTGATCGATGGAAAACCGGTTGTGGCTGCTGTCCCGGTTTGGACATTCTTCCTCTCATTCGTCGTGACGGTTCAGCATTCAATTGGCGCCGCAAGCAAAAAATATATGAAGGTTGTCGCCTCTCGCTGGTCTGTCCGTCTGAATGGCTAGCTGATAAGGTACGACACTCAATGCTCATGCCTTGTGCTATTCGACTGGAAGTCATACATAACGGGGTCAATACCTCGCTCTATAAACCAGGTGATAAAATGGCTGTACGCATAATGCTCGGTTGGCCTCAAGATGCGTTTATTGTCGTGTTTGCGGCAAATACTATACGGCAAAGTATTTGGAAGGATTATACCACTATGCGTGAGGCAATTCGTTTAGCAGGAGAGAAGGTCGTTGGTAGGCGAATTTGTTTTTATGCTATTGGAGAGGCCTCGCATACTGAGAATGTTGGAAATGCAAGGATTGAATTTCTTCCATACCGCGATTCGATGGTGGAGTGTTATCAGGCTGCGGATGTCTACATCCATGCAGCAAAAGCAGATACTTTCCCTACCACAATCATTGAATCGCTTGCATGTGGCATCCCGGTTGTAGCTACTGCTGTTGGTGGAATTCCTGAGCAGATAATCGAGGGTAATACCGGCTTTCTTGTCCCTCCAGGCGATGCTGCGTCAATGGCTGACCGACTGGTGTATTTATCTCAATCACCTGAGTTACTGTCCATTATGGGTAGCGCTGCATCCCGTGATGCAGCAAAGAGATTTTCTCTAAAGGAAATGACGAATGCATATATCAAGCTGTATCAGGATATGATTGATGGGGCAGGCTCCATATTATCAAATTTCAAATAATTTTTCTGAAGAAAGATTTACCATTGATTAAATCAGATAAGTACTACCCCCGTATTCTGATTGTTGGTGCACATTTTTCCGAGAAATCTGGGAGCGGCACATTCTTGGGGAGGTTGTTTTCAAATTGGCCCCCTAATCGGCTTGCCACCGTTAGTGCAGGTGCAGCCTCGCTAGATTGGGGGAGGTGTAGTATGCATTACGAAACTGGAGATCATGAATTTAGGCTTAAAGCTCCATTTGCTTGGTTTGTTCCATCTCGTCCCTCAGGTATTATATTTCCATCGTCATTGGATGATGCTGCAATAACTTTGTTAACTCCGAGTGAATCTTTAAAACATCGTATAGCCCAGTACCTTTGGCGTTTACTCTTACGCTTATTGGGTGGAGGAGAAATTCTTTATGTGATTGGGCCATCACCTCAACTTCTCGAATGGGTACGTAAGTTTCAGCCCGAAGTGATTTACGGTCACTTTTCAAGTCTTAACAGTTTGCGATTTCTACACCGTCTTCAAGAGACATTGGGTATTCCTTTGGTACTCCACTTTATGGACGATTTTCCTCAAGCCCTTTATCAAAATAATGTTGCGCACCGTTATTTGCGACCGTTGTATTTGAGAGAATTTGTAAAATTAGTCCATTCTGCTGACGTTGCCATTGCTATTTCTCAGGAAATGGCAGAAGAATATCAAAAACGTTACCAGCGTAATGTAATATCCTTACCCATGCCCGTGGAAATAGATGCCTATCGAAACAGGGTTCGCACTCAGTGGACGACGATGGGGGAGCCCTTTCGTATTCGATATGGGGGTAGGGTAGGCTGGGCAATACGTGAGAGTTTGGCAGACCTGGCTAAAGCAATTCAATTCCTTCGTCATGAGGGTGCTAATGTTGAGTTTGATCTTGCAACATTCCAAGCTGAACAACTTCCGAGCGCTTGCCTTGAGTTATCGGGTGTTAATGTTCGAATCCCTGGGCGGTTAGCTGACCTGCCTCGTCTTCAGGCAGAGGCCGATTTACTTGTCATATGTTATGATTTTGATTCAGACTCCTTTCGAGAAGCACGTTATAGTATGCCGAGCAAGATGGGCGATTGTATGGCTTCTGGAACCCCAATTTTAGTTTATGGTCCCGCAGGTTTGCCTGTAGTGGAATACGCGCGGAGGGATGGTTGGGGAAAGGTAGTGGATAGTCGTGAGCCATCAGCATTACAATGTGCGATTTATGAATTAATGGGATCTGCCTCTTTGCGCGAAAAGCTTGGCAAAAAAGCAATGCGGCTTGCTGCAGATAGTCATTGTGCGTTAAAGGTTTCTGAAAGATTTAGAAGAATTCTGCATAGTGCTATAGATGTTAATTCAAAAATCACAAATTATTAAAAGAAATTTTATTGTGATTACTCTCAGCTAAAAAAATCTCGATTGTCATGGTTGCTTTCAACCACATACTACCGAGGTTTATTGACAGTGGTTTGCGCCCTGATATGCCAGACTGGCAACTCATTATCGCTGATAATAGTCCTGCTGACAACACTTGATCTGTCATTTAAAGTGATATGTTCACAGATTCCCGTTTCGATTTGCTGATTAGCGATCTTTACTTTTCCTGGACGGCAGTATTTTATTCAGTCGCTAATCAATCAGACTCTGCATTATTTGTCAGAACTGGATCGATTATTATTGTTTAACTCCTTTTTGTAACAGTTGATGGTGGTAAAACAACTTCATATTGGCGTGCTGACAGGAAGAATTCCTTATCCCAATGGTATGGCCGCTACTCAGCGTATTCATTTGATGGCTCGCGCTATGGCAGAAGCCGGTGCGGCAGTTAATGTATGGGTTGATGGGTTGGACGGATGGAATGAGTCTCGGAATCCGAATACCTTAGGAGTAAAAGATGGTATAGGGTATGAATACCTCCTTGGGAAGACTCAAGCGAGCGAACACAAAATGCGAAGAGTTTGGGATCGACTGGCTATTGCCGGAGCATCCAGACGAAGAGTGATTGAGGCTTCCAAGAGGGAATCGTTGGACGGACTTTACTTTTATACATCAAATAATACACCTAATTTCGAGCGTATAGTGATCAATAAAACTAAAGTCAAAAAAAAAATTCCAATTGTGTTTGATCTTTGCGAGGCGCCTTGGTCTATGTACTCTCAACAATCGCTTCTTGAAAAATGTATATCTCCACTTTGGGGTGTCGATGGTGTGATATGTATTTCCCGCTATTTAGAAGATTGGGTGAAACAAGAAAATAGACGTAAGGGGTATAATGTTCGCACTCTCTATGTACCTATTCTGACGGACACTAATGAAATAATTCCTTCCGTTTTACCTCCCTTCGGTAAAAGAGTTTTGTTTGCTGGATCGCCATACTATGACGAATCACTTCGTTTTTTGCTTGCAGCAATGGAGGTAGTTTGGGAAAAGCATACAGACTGTGAACTAGTTATAACAGGTGGAGCTACAGAAGTCTCTCTCCAGACAGCAGTAAAGAGAAACGGAAATAAAATCAGGTTTACTGGTTTTATTGAGCGAAATTTACTGCTAAATGAGTATTCCGCAGCATCAGTTTTGGCTATTCCTCTTTTTGACGATGTGCAATCCTATGCGCGCTTTCCGACCAAACTTGGTGAATATCTCTCTTCTGGACGTCCAGTAGTAACAAATCAGATAGGTGAGATCTCACGGTTTCTGGAGGACGGAATAAGTGCTTGTGTAAAACCTTCTGGAGACGCTATCTCATTTGCTGAGAGCATTTGCTTGCTTCTTGGTTCTCCTAAGAAAGCTGATTTGATAGGGCACAAGGGTCGCGAGGTGGCCGAAAAACATTTTCATTTCGAAGGTTATGGAGAAAAAATTTGTGATTTTTTTGCTTCGCTATAAGAATTGATATTTACTTGATTATGAAACCAAAGCTTATTGGAATAGATCAATACACATAGGCCCATAGTCTCATTTATTTCTAATTATTTCAGTACTAATATGTGTGGAATTTTCGGTTTCTTTTCAAAAAAAGAACATTTAGATATTGCTTTTTTAAACTCATGTCGTGACATGTTGTACCATCGTGGTCCAGATGGGGCTGGTACATTTCATGACCATGGCTTGTATCTTGGTTTTCGTCGATTGGCTATACAGGATTTATCAGCATCGGGTGACCAACCCATGTCTAGTTCCGACAAGCGTTATACAATAGTTTTTAATGGAGAGATCTATAATTTTATAGAGTTACGCGAAGAATTAGAAAAACAGGGCGAGGTGTTCATTGGGCATTCTGATACTGAAGTGTTGCTTCATATCTATGCTAAGCATGGTATTCAGAGTATGGAAAAATTAAACGGTATGTTCGCCTTTACTCTTTACGATAAGCTAGAACGAACGTTACTTTTAGTTCGCGACAGGATGGGGGTAAAGCCTCTTTTCTATTGGAGGCAAGGAAATAGTTTTGCATTTGCATCCGAAATTCGCGCATTACGCAGGCTTCCTGGTTTTCCCTCTAACATTGACTCGGAAGCGCTTGGGTTATATATCAGATTGGGTGCTGTACCGGAATGGTCAATTATATATCCAGGAGTTTCAAAGCTGCCTGCTGGAAGTTGGATACGATATCATTTGGATTCCGGAAGAGTGGAAGGTCCCTTATCATATTGGGATTTACCACCGGTGGGAGAAGATAATGGTAAAACAGAAGAAGAGTGGGTCGATGATATCGAAAGGCTACTCTGGGATGCAACTCGCATTAGACTTCGCTCTGATGTCCCATTAGGAGTTTTCCTTTCGGGTGGAATTGACTCAGGATTGGTGGCTGCATCTGCTGCTAAACAAATGAATGGATTGACCTCTTTGACCATTGGTTTTGAAGGAGAAGTCGCAGATGAAACAGTTTTAGCATTGGCGACAGCCCGCCATCTGGGGTTAAATCCAGTGACTCGTAATGTCGATCTTAGGGAAGGCATGGAACTGTTGCCGCAGATCATGGCTCATTTTGATGAACCTTTCTCAGACATTTCGGCGTTGCCTACTTCATTGGTCTGCGCTCAGGCTCGAAAAGAGTTTACGGTAGTATTAAGTGGAGATGGCGGAGATGAAGTATTTGGAGGATATAAGAACCATTTACGGGCATGGCAATGGCGGGGTATAGATCTTTTACCCTTAAAATTGAGGTATAGTATTGCCTCCTTTCTTGCTGCACTATCTCCTCGCGACTCTATACAAAAGCGATTTTTTCGGCGGTTGGGTTCTCCGGTTGGACGGTTTGGACTTGGCAGCTCTTTTTATCCTTTTCAGGATTGGATGGATTGTTGCCTGAAACCTGAATTTAACCTCGATGCCGAACGCATCATCAAAAAGTATAATGAACATCTTCCTCAGTGGCACGGAGCCAGCAGTATTGATCTTGCCCAAAGGACTGATCTTCGTGTCTATATGTTGGAGGATATTCTGATCAAAGTTGACAGAATGAGTTTGAGAAATTCTTTAGAAGTGCGGTCTCCATTTTTAGATTACCGATTGGTTGAATTAGGATTGAGAGTTCCGTCTGGCTTGAGAGTAAAGAATGGGATGAACAAGTATCTTTTAAGGCGCTTATCAGCTCGACACTTACCGAAAAATGTATGTGATGCACCGAAAAGAGGATTTGGTATTCCAATTCACTCATGGATGAAAGTTGAATCAAATGCTCATATGCTTGCAAATACGTTGACAATGAGTTCTAATCAATATATCGATCCTTTTGTAAAATTCGGTGCTAAGCGTCTTTGGCGACTTGGTCAAAGAAATTCAGCCTTAACATCATCAGTAATGCAACTTCTTTGCTATCGATGGTGGTGCCAAGGTCAATGATTCGCTCTATTAAAACAGCCAGGAACTCTTTTTATATTTTTTCTTTTCATGAAACTCCTGTGCATAATTGATTCTCTCGCATCTGGTGGGGCGCAAAGGCAGTTGACAACTCTCGCCATCGGGTTAAAGAAAAAAGGGCACGAAATTCGTTTTCTGGTCTATCATCAGTATGATCATTTTCTTCCTCTTTTGCAGGAAGCTGACATTCCGTGTCAGCTGATTCCCCCTTGTTCTTATGTGCAGAGAGTACTAGCTGTTCGTCGAATTCTGAGGGAAGGCTGGCAGGACGTGGTGCTTGCTTTTTTGGAAGCCGCATCTTTTTATGCCGAGCTTGCTTCAATTCCTTCTATGCGATGGGGGCTGGTTGTAGGAGAGCGCCTTGCTGATCCATACATGAATAAAGGAATGAAAGCATTGATGAGGCAATTCCATAGACTGGCAGATGTGATTACTTGCAATTCCTATACCAATAAACTCATGCTTGAGACAGCATTTCCATTTCTTGAATCTAAAATATACACTATCTACAATACTGTTAATTTGAAGCTTTTCAGCTCCTCATCAGGAAACGGAAATGTATTGGCTCGAGGGATAACAAGCGAGTTCAGAATAGTTGTTGCTGCAAGTTATCAAGAAAAAAAAAACATGATGAATTTGGCAAGAGCGCTGCTCATCCTCAAAAAGAAAAAAATTACCCAATCAATTGTAGTTGACTGGTTCGGCTATATACCGAAAAGTCCAACTGCATTCATGCAAGTAAAAAAGTTTATTTTTGAAAACGATCTTTACAATTCGATGCGTTTTTACCCTACAACCAGAGATATTGCAGGCGAATATTTGAATGCTGATGCTGTTGGCCTTTTTTCTTTCTTTGAGGGACTTCCTAATGCAGTGTGTGAAGGCATGGCTTGTGGTAAACCAATTCTGCTGAGCAATGTCTGTGATGCTGGCAATCTTGTTCAAGAGGGAGTGAATGGTTTTTTGTGCAATCCTGCTTCGCCCGAAGACATAGCTGCAGTTATACACCGCATGGCTTCACTTAGTGATCTTGAAAGAGAGAAAATGGGAGTCGAGTCCAGAAAATTAGCTGAATATCTTTTTGCTGAAGAGATAATAATTGAACAATACGAGCATATCCTAACAATAGCAGCTAATCATAATTCATTAGATCAAAATCCCAATTGCCTAAATAAAGTGCCCGAGTCGGCAAAAAATACGCTTCATAATTGGTTGTGATGATTTCAATTTGAATTCGTACGTTTTGGTTTTTTATAAGCGTTCATTTTAGTGCATGGGTTTGAATCAATTTTTCTGAAGTCACAAGTTTAGGTTACCATGAAATGTTTTTATTTCGCATAATAATGGCCAGTTGGTAGATAAGTGTCTTGACTTAATGGGATTAAAATCTTATTTATGAAAGCGAATAAAATACTATTTATAGGAGGATTCAGGAAATCAAAAAAAGGTTATTTTGGTGGAGTATATTCAGTTTGTAATAGCATGAAGACAGAGCTTGAGGATTTCGGATATAAAATAATTCCACTTGATATAACTTTAAATGATATTGCAGAGATAAACGCTTTTAAAAGGATGCATTCTTTGGTGTGGCGTCAAATAAAGTTTATATATTTAATTGCATTAAATCGTGATGCTAAATATTTATATGTCATGTTTGGTGCGGGTAGTTCTTATTTAGATAAAATATTTATTATTTATTTTGCTAATGTATTAGGAATTAAGATAATATCTTTTCCTTCATCGGGTTTTATACTTAACGATTTAAGTAATAAGTTTTATAAAATAATAGTTTCAAATATTTTTAACATAAGCTTTCATGTTATTTGTCAAAGTGATTATTGGAAAGATATGTTTTCAAGTTTTGTTGATAAAAAAAAATTAACTATTATTGAAAACTGGGCTACACAATCTGTTATTTCAAGAAGTATGCGACTTGGGTTTCCATCGTTTAACATTTATAATAATGATATTTTAAAAATTGTATATTTTTCTCGCGTTGAAAAGGAGAAAGGCGTTTTTGATTTAATTGATTTAATCCCTTATCTTATTCAAAAAATCCCATTTGAAATCGATATTTACGGTTCCGGTTCATCATTTATTGATGTGAGAAATAAAATATATGACTTAAATTATCAAAACATTATAAATTTAAAGGGTTGGTTGCCTCATGAGGAATGTCTTGAGGAAATAAATCGGCATCACGTAGCAGTATTTCCAAGTCGGTATGAGAGTTATCCTGGTTCGTTACTGGAATTCATATTTTCTAAAATCCCTATTGTTGCCTCAAATATATCTTCTGTACAGGCAATAGGTTTAGAATATGTTCACTATTATCAGCCAGGAAATATATGTCAACTTGCAGAGCAAATTAATAATTTATACACTAATTATAATCATGCCTTATTTAATGCAAAAACATTATTAAATATATCTTTAATAAGAAATGATATCAAGTATGCAATTGATAAGTTGAATCAAATCATGGTTTAGTTGTGTATATGATTTGGTTTTATTTATGCAATTTTAGTCCCATTATATTATAAATGTATTTATTGCTATATAATATATTGTTTTATATTTCGATTCTTTAGTCTGTGACAATATTTTAAGTAATCTACATATTTTATGAAATTATTATAATTAAGAAAAATTGGCATTTATGTTAATTGATATCATTGCAGGTGCCCGTCCTAATTTTATGAAAATTTCCCCCATTATTGATGCATTGCATGTTGCTCAATCAAACGGTGGCAGGTTAAGGTATCGTTTAATACATACGGGACAGCATTATGACCATTCTATGTCAGCCAATCTTTTTAATCAGTTAGGTATACCAGATCCGGATATAAATTTATCTGTTGGTTCAGGAACACAGGCAGAACAAACTGGACGCATTATGGTTGCCTATGAACATGAACTTTTGCAAAAGCAATGCAATATGTGTTTAGTCGTAGGTGATGTAACCTCAACTATGGCTTGCTCTATTGTGGCCAGAAAATTGTGTATACCAGTTGCACATGTGGAAGGTGGTATACGCGCCTTTGATTTAACTATGCCTGAAGAGATCAATCGAATTGTCACTGATTCAATTGCTAATTGGTTTTTTACAACTAGCGAAAGTGCCAATAGAAATCTTCGCCTTTCAGGTGTTTCTGATGATCGTATTTTCTTTGTCGGAAATACTATGATTGACACACTATTGAAACAGATGCCAAAATTTTGCCCTCCATTATTCTGGCATGAGTTTGGTTTGAAGACAAAACAATATCTCGTCTTGACACTCCATCGTCCCAGTAACGTTGATAATGAGCAAAACTTGATTCGCGTTTTGCAAGTAATAGCAAGCGCTGCACAGGGTTTGCAGATCCTATTTCCAGTACATCCTCGTACGTATAAAAAACTTCAACCGCTTGATTGTCAAATTCCCGGTCTAAAGTGTGTGCCACCACTAGGGTATTTGGAATTTAACTATTTGGTCAAGCATGCCAAGGGCGTAATCACCGATTCAGGAGGGATTACTGAAGAAACTACTGTGATGGGAGTGCCGTGCCTTACTTTACGAGACAACACTGAACGACCTGAGACAGTGAATATTGGAACTAATGAATTGATAGGAACCGACCCGTTAAAGCTTGTTCCTGCTCTTTCGCGTCTTATGGCAGGGGATTGGAAAAAGGGATCTATTCCTGAAAAATGGGATGGTAACTCTGCTTTGAGAATTGTTGCACAACTTGAACAATTGCTTCTTTAATGAATACCTCGAGTAATAACTGAATACAAATTATGGCTACTACAATCAATTATCCTTATGATTCGCATTATCTGTTGCGCAAAAAAAAAGCTATACGTCGCGACCTGCTTCATCAATCAGAATTACTTGATAAAAGGATTGCTATTCTTGGAGGATCTACTACTGCTGAAGTCAAGGATATGTTGGAAATATTTCTTTTGCAAGATGGCATTAGACCGGTTTTTTATGAGTCCGAGTACAATCAATACTTCGAAGATCTTATTTTTCCTAATCCTTCCTTAAATGAGTTTGCACCAGATATCGTTTACATTCACACGACCAATCTTAATATCAAGAGGTTTCCATCTTTTCAGGAAAGCAACGCTGAAATTGATGAACTCCTTTCCTCTGAGGTTTCTCGATTTAAGTTAATGTGGGATTCAGTAGCAACACACTTTGCTTGCCCAATCATTCAGAATAATTTTGAACTACCCTACTTTAGAGGTCTTGGAAATTTAGATGGGTACGATATTCATGGTCGTGCTCGTTATGTTTCTGAGTTAAATCTCCGTTTTGCAGAACATGCTCGAGGGCGTTCCAATCTTTATTTGAATGATATTAATTACCTTGCGGCGTGGTTTGGTTTGGAGCGATGGTATGACAAACATTTCTGGTATTCTTATAAATATGCAATGAACTATGAGGCAATTCCTATCCTTGCCGATAGTGTTGCTTCAATCATCAAGGCTATTTATGGGAAAACAAAAAAATGCCTTGTCTTAGATCTTGATAATACACTTTGGGGAGGAGTCATAGGTGATGATGGGGTTAACGGCATACAGATAGGCAAAGAGACTCCGGAAGCTGAAGCCTTTTCTGAATTTCAGCAATACTGCCGTATGCTTAAAGAGAGAGGGATTATTTTGGCTGTTTGCTCAAAAAATGAAGAGAGGAATGCCCATGAAGGGTTTGCCCATCCAGACAGCATTCTAAAACTTGAAGATTTTTCAGCATTTAAGGCAAACTGGGAGCCAAAATACCAAAATATTCGCAGTATTGCTCAGATTCTCAATATTGGTATTGATAGCCTTGTTTTTGCTGACGATAACCCTGTAGAAAGAGAAATTGTTCAAATACAGGAACCGGAGGTCAAGGTACCTGTGTTAGGAAGTGATGTGGCTCATTACATTAATATTCTCGACAAGACCGGATATTTTGAGCCCGTATCACTTTCTTCTGATGATGTACATCGAAGCTCATTCTATGATGACAACAAAGTGAGGCAAAAACATCAAGGCGCTTTCTTAAACTATGAAGATTTTCTCCGTTCTTTGGAAATGAAAGCAGAGATCAAACCTTTTGTGCCAATTTATCTAGACCGTATTACTCAACTTATTAACAAAACAAACCAGTTCAATCTAACAACTCGACGATATACTCAGTCGGAAGTTGAGGAGATAGCGAACAAAAGCAATTACATTACCCTTTATGGTCGGTTGCGTGATAAGTTCGGTGATAATGGTCTGATTTCAATCATCGTTGGCGAAGTGATAAAATCAGCAATCCATATTGACCTTTGGCTTATGAGTTGCCGTGTCCTAAAACGTGGAATGGAGGATGCAATGTTTCAACAACTGGTAAGCATTGCTAAGTCTCAAAAGATAACAACCATCTATGGCTATTATTATCCAACATCAAAAAATAAGATGGTCAGCGGACTGTTGGGACAAATGGGGTTCAATAAAAAGGGGGATATTGACTCGAGCAAGACAACGTGGCAGTTTGAGATACCAAAAGACTACACTATCAAAAAACTACTTATTGAGGTAACCCAATGAAGCATGATGAAATAAAGAATAAGTTGACCGAAATCATTCGAGATATACTCGACGACGAAACGATTACATTAACCCGTGAGATGAGAGCTACAGATATTGAAGAATGGGATTCTTTAGCTCATATCAGTATCATTGTCGCTGTCGAAAAAGAATTTAAAGCAAAATTTGATCTTTATGACATAAAGCGATTAAAAAACGTTGGGGATATGATTGACCTTATCAGTTCAAAAATATCTTAATGTGAAAATATATTGGATTACAGATATTTATAGCTAGCTAAGCGAATAATTCATTGTAACAGCATCCGTTAAAATAATTCATATATCGGTGGTTTAAGTTTTATTAATAATACACGGTATGCTAAATATAAATCCAAATTAATAATGTAAAAAACTCTTGAATGTGAAAAAATACATATACTTAATTGTGATTAAAAAAACCAGATAATAATTAAATTGACTTTTTCCATATATTGATAAATATTTTGTAATATTTTATTTTGCATTATTCGCAGTTTAGAGATTATAATGACATTTAATTCATTTCAGTATTTCATATTTTTGCCAGTAGTTTTTGTTGTTTTTTGTTTTACAAAAGACCGGTATAGATGGTTTGTTCTGTTGTTATCCAGTTACATATTCTATGGTTATATTTTAAAGCCAATACTTCTTATAGTATTGACAATAGTAATTATTGGCACTTTTATAATAGGTAAATTAATTGATGAGTGTGAAGATAATTTTAAAAAGAGATTATTTTTATGGATTGGTGTTTGCTTCAATATTGGGTTACTTATGTATTTTAAATATGTTCCTTTTATTACACAAAACTTAAATTTATTATTACAGTCGATCGGAATAAAATTCTCTTTGGATAAACCAGATGCAATTGTTTCAATCGGGCTTTCATTCTATATATTTCAAGCGATTTCGTATTTGGCTGATATCTACTTTCGTATGATAAAGCCAGAGCCGCACTTTGGATATTTATCTCTATATCTGGCATTCTTTCCTAAACTTCTTCAGGGTCCAATAGAAAGAGCTGCAGACTTAATTCCTCAATTAAAAGCAAAATATAAGTTCGACTATGATAACATGCGCTTTGGTATGCTGTTGTTCACTATCGGGCTTTTTAAAAAAGTAGTTATTGCCGATCGCCTAGGTATGGCAGTTGACTTAGTTTATAACAATCTCCATGCATTCACCGGTCTTCCATTACTGCTTGCGACTTACGCCTATGCGTTTCAGATTTTTATGGACTTTTCTGGATATACTGACATGGCTCTCGGCAGCGCTCTGTTGTTTAACATTAATCTAACCCAAAACTTCAACAACCCTTTCCTCGCAACATCTGTTGCGGATTTCTGGCGACGATGGCATATATCTTTGTCTAGATGGATACTCGACTATCTTTTTGAACCACTACAAATTCTGTTGAGGAGTATGGGGAAGTTTGGTACGGCCTTAGCTTTAATGGCAGCTTTCATCTTGGCTGGTGTTTGGCATGGAGCTAACTGGACATTTGTTGCCTTTGGTCTTATCCATGGGGTTTATTTAGCATCCTCATTTATTTATAAGCCATACCAAAAAAAAATATATAAAGCGTTAAATATCAAAAAAAATATATTTCTCAAAGCATGGCAATTTTTTATAATATTTAATTTGATGTGTTTAGCTTGGGTATTTTTCAGGTCACCCAATATTGATGATGCTTTATATGTCGTAACGCATATTTTTATTGGACTTGAAAATTATATAAGTTATAGCGGGGTAAAAAAAAGTATTTATGGTATTGGGTTTTTAGGGAGTTATTTGCGCGGTATGATTGCATTAGGTTTATTATGGCTATTGCCGTTAATCTTAGGTCACAACATAATAGATGCTATGTCCAAAGCAGACTCTTTATGGTTCCGATGGTTTAGCTATTATATTCTTATTATAAGTATCCTTGTGTTTGGCGTTTTTAACAACTCGCAATTCATATATTTCAAATTTTAAAAATTTAATGTTTATTGTTAAAATATTTAAAAAGTTACTGTTTATAACCCCTATTATAGTTATGATTTTTGGGTTCGATTATTATGTTGATCCTGCGAACATATTTAAAGGTGCGGATTTTTATAGAGATATTGTTACGATCCTTCTAAAAGGAAAGAATGTTGCCGGAATATCTAATTTGGATGATAGGCTTTTGCAGAAAGAGCTTATTGGTCGATTAACTCATAAAAAGGATATCGTTGTGCTTGGTTCGAGTCAAATTATGCAAATTAACTCTGTGATGTTTCCAGGGTATTCATTTATAAATAATGGGGTAAATCGCGCTTCTGTTGAGGATGATATGGCCATATACTGGATGTATCGTAAAAAAGGCTTATTTCCATCTAAAATACTTATTGGGCTAAATCCATATTTGCTTAATAAATATAATGAATTGAATAGATATAAATCTTTACTGATAGAATATAATGAGATTGCGACCTATTTAAATGTGAGAAATAATAATCAAAACAATGCGGATGTAGTTAGTGATAAATATTATGAATTGCTTTCTTTAGGCTACTTCCAGACATCTTTTTGGTATTGGGTAAATCAAGAAAAACCTTTCTACTTAACAGTTAAAGCTGAAGAAATTCAAGGTGTTAGACATGCTGACGGTAGTTTGAGTTATTGTTATTCATGGCGTAATCGGTCGCCAGCAAAAGTATATTCCGATGCATTAGTTGCTGTTTCTCAAGATCCATCAAATGTATATAGCAATTTTGGGAAATTTGATAGCTTGGATCCGGATTTGATATATAAATTTGATAAGCTTATTTGTTTAATGCAAAGGGATAATGTAGAAGTGACATTTATTTTAACGCCATATCATCCAAAAGTATATCAGCAATTAGTTGAAAATATAAATTATAGAATAATTAAAGATGCTGAAAAGTTTTTTATTGAATATGCTAAAAATCATAATATACGTATGATTGGATCGTACAATCCTTCTCATTTTCATTTTACTAATTCTGATTTTCTTGATGATCAGCATTTAAGGCAAGAAGCTCTATATAAAATATATTATTTGTATAAATAATATATTTCCAGTTGATTTCAATTATAAATATCAGGCATAAAAGTCTCTTATAACCATTTATTGTTATAAAACATAGTTTAACCTATATATAAACTCTTTTTAATACATTTGATTATGATTATTATTGCCGCTTGATGTCGCGTTTCTTCATTAATATCCGGACAGCATTAGCGTTGGGAATATCCAATATACTTCGAAGTCTACTGTACCGTAAAGGTGTCACTATAGGGTTTAATCCTGTTCGCCGACTTAAGGCATCAATATCAAAAGGCCCTTTTTTTAAGATTGTAACATCTAAGGAATTTGAAATACAGGCTGCTACAGGATGGCAGGAATCAGTTAAATTATTTGGACATTGGAACTATCCTGTGCATTCCGATCCTCCTGATTGGTTTGAAAGCCCATTTACAGGCAAGCGTATTGTTTGCGCTGACCAAAAGTGGTGGAAGATACAAGATGTTGATCCTGTTGTTGGTGACATCAAGTTGATTTGGGAGCTATCACGTATGGATTGGGTTCTCGCTCTCGCCGAACGTGCGCGAAATAGAGATAATAAATCTTTACTGCAGCTTAATCAATGGCTTGAAGATTGGTGTTTCAAGAATCCACCCTATTATGGTCCGAACTGGAAGTGTGGTCAGGAAGCTTCAATAAGGGTGATGCACCTGGCTGTAGCGGCCTTGATTCTTAAGCAAACTACTTATCCGGCACCCGGATTGGTTGATTTGATCACTCTTCATTTGCAGCGAATTGCTCCTACTATCAGTTATTCCATTGCACAGGATAATAATCATGGTACATCAGAGGCTGCAGCGCTTTTTATTGGTGGAAGCTGGTTGGCAACTCAGGGTTCGCAAGCAGGAGAGCAATGGAAGGAAAAAGGTCGTAAGTTGCTCGAAAACCGTGTTATCCGTTTGATCGATGCAGATGGCAGTTTTAGCCAGTATTCTGTTAATTATCACAGAATGATGCTTGACACATTGAGCATAGTTGAAGTCTGGCGTCGTCAATTCGATTTACCTGCGTTTTCGGATCTCTTTCAAATCAGGGCCAAAGCTTCTGCTCGTTGGTTAGCAACTATGGTTGACAGCTGGTCTGGCGATGCTCCCAACCTCGGTGCTAACGATGGAGCTTTTTTACTGCCGCTTACCGATGCGGATTATCGCGATTTTCGACCATCTGTTCAATTAGCAATGGCGTTATTTACCGGCGAAAGAGCATATTTGGATAGTGGTCAATGGAATGAACAACTCGCCTGGCTTGGAGTATCTATGCCACAAAGGATTTCGGCAATATATGGCAGCAAGGTATTTGATGGTGGTGGTTATGCCGTGTTGAGACGCGGGAAAGCTATGGCAATGTTGCGCTATCCCCGATTTAACTTTCGTCCAAGTCAGGCAGATGCACTGCATCTTGATCTATGGTACGAAGGAATGAATCTACTGCGGGATGCCGGTAGCTATAGTTATAATACAACTGAAGAATGGATCAATTATTTTCCAGGAACAGTCAGTCATAATACTGTACAGTTTGATGACCGTAACCAGATGCCAAGACTCAGCCGGTTTTTATACGGTGACTGGTTGCGAACCGAAGCAATAGATTTATTGGTTGAAAGCGAAGAAGAGACGACTTTTGGGGCTTCTTATCATGACAGGCATGGTGCAAAGCACCATCGTGTTGTCAAGCTTATGGATAATCTAATAAATGTACATGACGAGGTTTCTGGATTTCGTCATAAGGCTATACTACGCTGGAGAGTCAGGCCTGGTCATTGGATTCTTGAGGGGCAAACTCTGACAGATGGCAAAGACTTTTTATCATTCAAATCCAGTGTAATTCCTTCTCGTGTTGAGCTGGTTAATGGGTGGGAATCACGGTATTATTTTCATAAAACAGAGACTCCTGTTTTAGAAATTGAAATAAATAAGCCAGGAACTCTATCAACAAAGTACGTTTGGTGCTGATGAAAATACTTTATGTGCATCAGTATTTCTCAACTCCTTCCGGCTCGACAGGAACTCGTCCCTATGAAATGGCACTGCGTCTGATTGCGCGTGGCCATCAAGTCACCATGGTTTGTGGGGGGTACCTTCCTGCTGAAAGCGGCTTAAAAGGCGATTGGGTTAATGGAATGCGTCAAGGTCGGGTAGATGGAATAGACGTTATAGAATTATCACTTCCTCCTTCTTCCAACTATGACAGTTTTCTGAAGCGTTCATGGATTTTTTTTCTCTATTCATGGCGGAGTGTTCTTCTGGCGTTGCAGGAGAAGTATGATTTGATATTTGCATCCTCTACACCCCTTACTTCTGGAATTCCCGGCATAGTGGCTCGTTATTTTCGTCGCAAGCCATTTGTCTTTGAGGTTCGTGATCTTTTCCCGGAACTGCCAAAAACTATGGGGATGATTACCAATCCTATCGTGCTCGGAGCATTGGGTGGACTGGAATGGCTTTCGTATCACTCTGCAGTAGGGTGCATAGGATTATCTCCTGGCATCATACAAGGCATAGCAAATCGGGGAGTTTCAACAGAGAGAATAGAAATGGTTCCGAACGGTTGTGATCTTGAATTGTTCAAATCCGGGATTGGAAAAGGAGTTATACCCGAGGGGGTCAGGGAGGAGGACTTTATTGCGGTATTTACGGGAGCTCATGGCATTCCAAGTGGCTTGCATGCTGTTTTAGATGCAGCACGGATTTTGAAGGAAAGAGGGCGAACAGATATTAAGCTGGTATTTATCGGAGAAGGTAAACTGAAGATTGGATTACTGAAAAGGGCGGAACTAGAGGATCTTTCCAATTGCATTTTCCTTAATCCAGTCAGCAAAACAACCCTTACATCCTATTTAAAAGCAGCAGACGCAGGACTTATGGTTCTTGCCAATATACCTGCATTTTATTATGGAACATCTCCGAATAAGTTTTTCGATTACATAGCATCGGGTCTTCCTGTTATTAACAACTATTCAGGTTGGTTGTCGGATATGATTACTGAAAACAACTGCGGGTTAAGCGTTGAAGGTGATAATCCAGAAGCTTTTGCAGCTGCATTGGAGCAAATGGCCGACAATATTCCGGACACCAAACAGATGGGTGTAAATGCGCGTAAACTTGCAGAAAGAGAATTTGGGCGAGACAAACTCGGAGATCGTTTCGTTGATTTCTTGGAAAAGATGGTTAGACAATGAAACGGCTTTTTGATCTTGTAGTGTCTTTTTCAGGGCTTATTGTTCTTTCACCTATACTGATTGTTGTAGCGTTAATAGTCCGCATTAAGCATGGTCCACCTGTACTGTTCCGCCAGATACGGCCCGGTATACATAATAACCCATTTACAATATTCAAGTTTAGGACTATGACTGACGTTAAAGATAAATTTGGAAATCAAATGGCTGATATGAAACGAGTGACACGCTTAGGTAGTTTTCTTCGATCATCAAGTCTTGATGAATTGCCTGAAATTATCAATGTACTTAAAGGTGATATGAGTATCGTTGGACCACGACCACTTTTAATGGAATATTTATCCCTCTACTCTCCAGAACAAAAACGTCGTCATGAAGTTAAACCAGGCATTACAGGCTGGGCTCAGATTAAAGGAAGAAATTCAATTAGTTGGGAGGAAAAATTCAAACTCGATCTGTGGTATATAGATAATCATTCACTTTGGCTTGATATTAGGATCCTTGTGATCACTATAATTAACGTTTTTATGCGTAAAGGGATAAATTATAACTCAATTGAGACAATGCCTTTATTTACAGGGCCTCAATTTATTCAAAGCCATGATGAATAATGTTCTGATATTATCAGCTGGTCGTCGAGTTGAACTTGTTGAAGCATTTAAGTCGGAATTAAGTGGCAGATTTCCAGATGGTAAGGTTTTTGCAGTAGACATGAGTCCTGAACTTTCAGCAGCCTGCCATGCTGCTCACGCAAGATTTACTGTGCCTCAGGTAACTAGCAATGAATATGTTGATAGGTTGATTGAATTGTGCCTAATTAATAAGATAGGTCTTGTCATTCCAACCATAGATTCGGAGTTACTTCCTCTTGCTCTTGAAGAGAGTCGTTTTAAAGAAAATGGTATTTATGTAATTGTTTCGACGCCCGATCTTATCCGATCGTGCAGAGATAAAAGAAAAACCGCAGTGGTGTTTAATGAGATAGGTATGGTAAGCCCTGAAATATATTTGAGAGATGCGATAAAGTTCCCCTGTTTTGCAAAACCTTTTGACGGTAGTTCCAGTATTGGTGCTTTGTTGGTTTCTTCTCAAGAGCAGATAAGTCAGGCAATGCATGATGATGAAAAATTGATATTTATGCAGTTTATTGATAAAACTTTTACCGAGTTTACAGTAGATGCATATTATGATCGATCTGGTGTACTTCGCTGCTTTGTACCTCGAGAACGAATTTCTGTTAGAGCAGGGGAGTTAAGTAAAGGAATAACAAGACGAAATAGTGTGTATGATTATCTATTTCCTTGTTTATCAATGCTAAAGGGGGCTCAAGGTTGTGTTACAATTCAATTATTTGTAAATCTCGATAAATTGATTTTTTATGCACTCGAAATTAATCCGCGTTTTGGCGGCGGCTACCCACTCTCATATAGCGCAGGAGCTAACTATCCTGCATGGTTAATTACTGAATATCTACTTGGAGAATCTGTCAGTTATTTTGATCATTGGGAGTCTGATTTAATGATTCTTCGCTATGACTCAAAGATACTAATACATGGTTGTTGATAAGAGAAAGGATGTCGTTATTGCAATTGATTTAGATGACACTTTATATGCTGAGTATGATTATCAGACTTCAGGAATAAGAGCAGTTGGTAAAGTAATTCGAGAAGTGTATGGTCAAGATATTACAGATATAATATTAAGTTGGCGTCATGAAGGGGAGTGTGATCTATGGGGCCGAGTATGTCACTTACTTTTACTACCTCTGTCTATAAAGTCCTCATTGTTATGGATTTATAGACTCCATGAGCCTCTTATTATTTTGGAGAAAAATATATCAGACACTCTGAGCAAAATTAGGACAATCGCTAATCATGTAGTCATTTTAACTGACGGTAGATCAGTGTCGCAACGGAAAAAGTTGAATGCTTTAGGCTTGAGTGATTTAAAGGCATATATTTCAGAGGAGTATCAGTCTGAAAAACCAGGTCAGGAAAGATTTAAAGCAATTATGCGTGAATTACCTGCAAGTAAGTATATATATATAGGAGACAATCCTAAAAAGGATTTTATTGCCCCCAATGATTTAGGATGGAAAACTTTTGGGATATATCGAGACATGAAAACAGTTCATATTCAAACTGTCGATGTTTTACCATTAAGTGCTCAACCTGATATATGGATTAATTCTTTTAGTGAGATAATCGAATTTATATAAATAAATTTGTACAATATATAAACGAAAATAAATATTTTGCTTTATAAAAAAACACCTGCCACCGATTATAGCGTCATGCTTTCTGTATTTATTTAATATCTCTATTAAATAGTAAATGCTTAATACAGTATTTCCAACTTGGCCTTCGTATTCACGAGATGAGGCTGATGCTGTCTCTCGTGTTCTTTTATCAAACAAAGTCAATTACTGGACAGGAGAGGAGTGTCGTAAATTTGAAAAAGAGTTTGCTGAATGTACAGGGTGTTCTTATGCGATCTCACTTTCAAATGGAACATTGGCACTAGAAGTTGCGCTACGGGCATTAGAGATTAAAGATGGTGACGAGGTCATTGTTACTCCTCGGACCTTCATAGCTTCAGCATCAAGTATAGTAGGTTGTGGTGGTGTGCCGGTGTTTGCTGATGTTGATCGTGACAGCCAGAATATTACAGCTGAAACAATATCAAGAGTGTTATCTAAGAAAACGCGAGGGATTATATGCGTTCATCTTGCAGGTATGCCTTGCGATATGAACCCTATCATGAGACTGGCAAATCAAAATAAGTTATTTGTGATTGAAGACTGTGCCCAGGCACATGGAGGACAATATAAAGGACATCCGTTAGGGTCGATTGGAGATATTGGAGCCTGGTCGTTCTGTCAGGATAAAATTATGACGACCGGTGGTGAGGGTGGAATGGTGACAACAAATAATAGTGAATTGTGGTCTAAGATCTGGTCATATAAAGATCATGGAAAATCATGGAATGCGGTTTATAGCAGAAAGCAAACATCTCTGTTTCGATGGGTGCACGATAGCTTTGGCTCCAACTATAGAATGATGGAAATGCAGGCTGTGTTAGGCCGAATACAGTTGCATCACTTAGCGGAATGGAAAAAAAAGCGACAGATTAATCTTGCATCTATAATGAGTTTTGCTAAAACAATTCCAGGATTGCGGGTTCCGGTTATTCCTGAATGGGCAGATCATGCAGCATATAAATGCTATGTATTTGTAGAGCCGAATGTTCTGAAAAAGAATTGGAGCAGAGATAGAATAATTACTGAAATATATGATCTTGGCGTTCCATGCTATTCTGGAACGTGTTCAGAGATATACCTTGAAAAAGCGTTTGATTACACTGGATGGCAACCAGCAGAAAGGTTGCCTGCGGCACGAGAGTTGGGTGAAACAAGCATGATGTTTCTTGTGCATCCTACTCTTACAAATGTACATATAGAAAAAACATGCAAAGTTCTAAAGCATGTTATGGAATTGGCGGTACTTTCCCGATTATGATTAATTTTAAAAGAACCAAATTTAAATACAATGTTTACTCCAACAAGTTATTGGCAACGTCATATTCGTAATGTATATAAGTATGGAAATTTGCAAAAATATTTAAATATCATGCATGCATATATATCTTTTTTATTAAAAAAAAAGAATATTACTTCAATGCCGGCTTTTTTAAAAGTTGAAGTATGTCGTTATTGCGATGTTCAGTGTCTGTATTGTTACATGGATAAAGCAAATGTTCTTTATCCATTTGATTTATATATGAAACTTATTGACCAGTTTAAAGATTATATTTTTTTAGTTTCGCTTTATGATATTGGGGAGCCTTTACATAATCCACATTTACTGGAATATGTAAAATATGCAAATAATAATAATGTTGGTACAATTATATCTTCATCTTTATCTGTTGAAAAAGATGACTCGTATTGGATAGAATTGGTAACATCAGGGCTTGATACTTTAATCGTTGCTATTGATGGTATTACTCCTGAAGTTTATAATTATTATCGTCGAAATGGAAAATTTGATTTAATATTTTCAAACCTTAAAAAGATTATTGAATATAGGAATAAATATTCATCTAAATTACTTGTGGAATGGCAAATGGTTGATTTTGAGTGGAATCAACATGAGCAATCTGAAGCAAAAAAAATGGCTTTAGCAATCGGTTGTGATAGATTTCGTATTATTGCTGAGGCTGCAAATAAAAGATTGAGTAATCATAAAAAAGAAATAATACGTGATAGAAACTGCATACTTCCATATTTATTGTTTTTTGTAACTGCACATAATGAAGTAAGGTTATGTTATAAAGTATATAATCATGACATGCGTATAGGTAGTCTAAACAACAATTCATTTATTGACATATGGAACGGTAGTCAAATTGCTCGTGTTCGTGATCCTAAGCAAATAATTAATCGTATTGGGTGCCAACATTGTAACGAATAATATGTTTTAATAAAGTGTGCGACCAAAATAGTAAGTGTATTTTGTGTTAATTAAATGCAAAATAGTAAATTAGTTGATAATATTTATGTATAATATTAATTCAATTAATAGCAATATTTGAAAATAAAAGGTTATTTGCTTTAATATTTTATTTTGCACCTAAATTATGAAAAAGCATAGACGTTTATGAAAATGAATATTATTAATAAAAAAATAGCAATTAATCAGTCAAACTATATTCCATGGAAAGGCTACTTCGACATGATTGCGGCTGTTGATGAGTTTATTCTCTATGATGATATGCAGTACACTATAAATGATTGGCGAAATCGAAATCAGATCAAAACGCCATATTGTGTGCAGTGGCTTACCGTCCCTGTTGGCAGGAATACAAATCGTCGCATTCGAGATGTAACTCTTTCTTCAGAATGGCAGATAAAGCACTGGAAAACATTGCACTGCAATTATCGTCGAGCACCTTACTTTTACGAAGTTGCATCCTGGCTTGAACCAATGTACATGAATCGCTCATACAACTATCTCTCACAAATGAATCGGAGTTTCATAGAAGCTATCTGTAATTATCTTGACATCAAAACCGTGATCTCTAATTGTTGGGACTACAAACTGCGTGAAGGTAAAAATGAGCGCTTAGCCGACCTGTGCTCTCAGGCTGGTGCCACAGAATTTATACTTGGTCCCGCTGCTAACAAATATATTGAAGAGTCTGTATTCAGTGATATTGGAATTAAAGTAACATGGTTTAACTACGCTGATTATCCTGAGTACCCTCAGCTATATGGCGATTTTATACACGGTGTCACAATTCTTGATTTGCTTTTTAACTGTGGAAAGAAATCGCCACAATATATGAGGTATGTTCACACATGATGCTTTCTATTGTTACAACATTATACCGATCATTACCCTTTCTTAAAGAGTATTATCGACGTGCAAGCGCTTCAGCTGAGCAGGTATTTGGAATTGATTATGAGCTGATTTTTGTTAACGACGGCTCTCCTGACAATTCACTGCAATTTGTTCTTGAGTTACAAAAAAAAGATTCTCATGTAAAGATTGTTGATCTTTCGAGAAATTTCGGACACCATGCTGCTATTGTTGCTGGTCTTGCACAAAGTCGAGGTGAATATGTTTTTTTGATTGATTGCGATCTTGAAGAGCAACCCGAATGGCTTAAGCTATTTCAAGTAAAAATGCATGAAAATGATGCTGATGTTGTATTTGGCATACAGCAAGAACGAGTGTCGACACGCTTATCTAATCTTTTTGGTGAAATATTCTGGTCATCTTTGAATTTTATGTCAAGTATTCATATTCCGCACAATATGATGACATGTCGTCTAATGACCCGAAGGTATGTAGATGCTTTGCAAAAAATGGGTGATCGTGTGCTATTTATTGGTGGCATCTTTGCATGGACTGGATTTAAGCAAGAATCGCTTTCTTTAAAAAAGATACCTCGCGACAAAACATCAAAGTCAACATATACTTTGTCTAGAAAACTACTTATGGTAGCTGATTCATTTTCCTCTTTCAGTATTGCACCTCTGATGCTTATATTTTTCTGTGGTTTACTGGTCTGGGCAGGGTCAATGGCTTATTCCTTCTTTCTTCTTATCCAGAAACTGCTTTATCCAGAAATAATTTTATCAGGCTATACCTCATTGATGTTATCACTCTGGGTCTTGGGAAGCATGATCATACTTTTTATCGGTATTATCGGACTTTATCTTGCTAAGATCTTTCAGGAAGTTAAGAGGCGTCCTTTATATATTGTTCGGAATATATATAATTAGTATAATTATAATAATCAAATTGCTGAATATACTCAGCATTTATATCTATCTGCTTGATAACAATATAATATTGAACTGCAATTAAACGTGAGTAAGTAGTTTTTATTTAAAGATATGCCTATAAACACAATAATTAAGCTCAAGTAGATATTTATGAAATACTTATACATTGTCGGAACAATCCTATTTACTGTATATGGCCAAATAATACTTAAGTGGCGTATTGGAAACTATGGAGCGCTTCCTGATCAATTGATAGATAAAATATATTTCTTTTTACGTCTATTTGCTGATGGGTTTATACTAAGCGGATTTATTGCTGCCTTTATGGCTTCGATTTTCTGGATGGCGACAATAACGAAATTTGATATTAGTTATGCTTACCCATTTATGAGTTTATCATTTATTCTAGTTTTGGTGTTATCCACGTTTTATTTCCATGAACCAATAACGTGGCAAAAAGTAATTGGGATGGTGTTTATTACGATAGGTATTTTTATTACAAGTAGAAGTATATAAGCATCTCCAAAATCTGATTGATAAATCAGACTTTAAATAAACCTCACTTCGCAAACTTCCATAAATTAAATATATCTAGAAGAGTAAATCTTCTTAATACACTCTCATTGCCGTGTTGGTAATCTCATTAATATCTTTACAATGATACCTTTTAACAAACCCTACATCTCTGGCAAAGAGCTTTGGAATATCGCACAAGCCCATGCTTTAGGGCAAATGGCTGGCGATGGCAGCTTTACTAAAAAATGTAATACCTGGTTAGAGCAGCATACCAGTTGCAACAAGGCATTACTTACTCACTCATGCACAGCAGCACTGGAGATGGCTGCTATTTTAGCCGATATCCAACCGGGTGATGAGGTCATAATGCCATCCTATACCTTTGTGTCAACTGCTAACGCTTTTGTGCTTCGTGGCGGGGTTCCGGTTTTTGTCGATATTCGCCCTGATACGCTTAATATTGATGAGACTCAGATTGAGGCGGCTATTACTCCTCGAACCAAGGTGATTGTTCCAGTGCACTACGCCGGAGTTGGTTGCGAAATGGATATCATCATGGATATTGCCAAGAGATATAAGCTTCTAGTGATAGAAGATGCAGCACAAGGAGTTATGGCAAAGTACAAAGGTAAAGCACTTGGATCAATTGGGCATATGGGAACGCTCAGTTTTCATGAAACAAAGAATATCACCTCAGGCGAAGGCGGTGCACTGCTAATCAATGATCTAAAATTGGGAGAACGTGCAGAAATCATACGCGAAAAGGGGACAAACCGCAGTCAGTTTTTCAGGGGACAGGTTGATAAATATACTTGGGTGGATATTGGTTCATCATATTTGCCTGGTGAAATTATTGCAGCTTTTCTATGGGCTCAACTTGAAGAGGCTGAGAGTATTACAGAGAAGCGGCTAAATATATGGCGGGAGTACAATAATGCATTATGTCCTCATGAGTTAGCAGGAAAACTGCGCCGTCCTATAATTTCGAAAGGATGTCATCATAATGCTCACTTATACTACATATTATTGGACACCCTTGAACAACGAACCGCTATAATGGCAAAACTTAAAAGGCATAAAATCGATACAGTATTTCATTACGTACCATTGCACAGTTCTCCTGGAGGCCAGAAGTATTGCAAGGTACATGGGGAATTGCTTCATACTGTTGATATAGCAAATCGCTTATTAAGATTACCTATGTGGATTGGGTTAACTGAGAAAGATATAACAACTACAGTTGATTGCATCAGTACATTTAATTTCCCTAAATTTGAGGAGAATATTAAACTGAAGGTATTGAATTATTAATATACAGTAAATATTGAAAAGTTATCTTTTATAGCTTACTTAAGAATGTGTAATAGTTAAGAGATAAAGTTACCAATTTATTATTTCATTCAAGTCCATATTTTTGATTTAATAAACATAACATAAGCCAATTATTTGTTACCTAAAGAGCACTATAAAGCAAAGGTAAATAATTTTTTAAAATGGAACGTATTATATGTGCTCTTGGACATCTTAAGTGAAAAGGATATTTAAAATATTTTATCTACAGACTATCAGGAAGTGAAAGATAAAACTCAAGTATATGGGAACTATTAAAAGAACAGGACAAAGAGATGCTGTGGTAAATAGCTATTTGAAGTTATTCCTGCTTATTATAGTTTTATTTATAATTAGCATTATGTTGAGTGCTTCAGGAATTCGCGGTTCAGATCAGTATTGGTACGTTGCAGATGTGGATTCATTGATAAGTGGAGTGAATAAAACAAACCACTTGTATTCTGGTATGATTATTGATAACAGTACATATTTGGCGAAACAACCTTTTCTGCATAACGTTTTGACTATTTACATGGTCATTCCATTTGCAATAATATTTGGTTCTTATATAGGATGGATTGTGTTTAATAGTCTTTCTGTTATAATTGCTGGGATAATTCTTTTATTGGTAGTTGATAGAATAACGGGTAAATCTATTTTAGGCTTATATGCTTTTGGGATATTTCTTTTGAATCCATTAACAATTTGGCTTGCCAGTCAACCACTCGTAGAGGCATCAGTTACACCATTTATAGCAGCTGTAGTCGCAATTTGTGGTATTGGAGTTTTAAATGTAAATAAATATTTAATAATAATTATACTCTTGAGTATTGCGAATATGATAAGAGGGGTTTTTTTACCTGCCATTATTTTTATTCCTTTTATTTATCTGCTAACAAACTATAAGATTGAAAAAAAAATTAGGTTATTTGTATATTTTATTATGTTGATTATAACTGCATTAATATTTACTGCAATTAAAAGCATTATTTTTAAAGACTTGTTTATTGGTTGGCAAGGAATTTTAATGAACGGAATTCCTGGTAAAAGTAATATGATTCCTTTTCTTTATCCGCAAAGTGGTTCAGTGGATTGGTACCTTGTCTTTTCTAAGTTTATTAATAATATCAGAATTCAATTTATACCAGATGATTTCAGATTGCTTATATTTTATCTGCCATTTAATTTGATCTATTATTTATTGATCCGTGGAAATAAGACTAATAAAACTCAGTATCAGGTATTTTATTTTGCATTAATATTACTTATAATTCATTTAATTACGATACTTATCGCTCAGAATGAATTCAGATATATGTTTATACCCCTTCCTGTTGCGCTTGTTGCCCTTATTATGGTGTTTTATAATAAATTTAATATTTCTAATGCCATGTTGTCTTTCGTCCTTTTATTTGTTGTAATATCTCTTTTTATTATGTCTATCCCCTTGTCTTTACAAGCTCGTTTAGATGCAAATAATGATTATTATTCTCGTAATTTAATAAAGCAAAATATATCTAAATTTATTCAAAAAAATGATCGTATAGTTATAATTCGGGATGATACAAGTTATTCGGCATTAATAGCGTATTCATTGCGACCTATAGTCGCAATTAACTTTCCAATTAATGGTTCTTCTGAATATTTTAATCTCCTTATGAGTAAAGTCCATCCTCAATGGCTTTTGTCAGACAGTGTTGTTATGAATAATATGTTTAAGGTGATGAAGTGGGGGGAGCCTGTAATTATTACGGAGATTTATGATCGTAAACAAAAAATGGTATTGGTCCGTCTTATAGTATCGAAGTAAATTAGATCGCAAATTTACTCTCTTCATGAGTCACTGTAACTTGGTGAGTATATTAATTCTGGACTAGTTATATTCAAATTAATTTCTCTTAGTAACCAAGAAAATAAATACTTTAACCGCGAAATAGCTTTTTAAAATTATGATTGAGAATACCGTGTTGATGTATAAAATAGTTTTTTAGGGTTGATGTTGTTTCTTATTTTATACTTACAATGTTAATTCTTACCTCACTTTTATTAAGTGAGTCAAGCGGAAGTAATATCCAGTACTATAAAATGAGATGATGAAAATGGAAGAAACTGAAAGAAAAATAATCATTCAAAACTTTATGATTGAAGACCTTTCGCAACTATTTAAGTTGCTTGGAGACCAATCAAGGATCGAGATTCTTAATGCACTCAATAGTTCTGAACTCTGTGTTGGCGATATTTCAACCATTCTGAAGATGAATCAATCTGCAGTATCTCATCATCTCAAGGTTCTTCGTGAAGCAAGGATTATCAAGTCAAGAAAGAACAGGAAGAATGTCTTCTATAGTCTAAATAATCTGCATATATCACGTATTATTAAAATCGGTTCTGAATATATATTTGATAAACCTTGGTGACGATTCTTTTTATCTAATATATCAGCCTATGATCATATCTGAATATGAAATGCAAAAAATAATGCCAATAAAAGAATGAAATCATAATATGTGCCTCTTTATTGATATAACCCGTTGTTATACTGTTACATTAAAGTATTCTATAAAATGTGTTTTAGAGATGAGAGGAACAGTGAATGGATTCTCCATTATTTATATATATCTATTCCTAATCCATCATTAATAACGAAGTCATTTGAAAGTTTGATTATACCCATTGATTGGCTGTACGTCTGAACTCCTTTCATCGTTTCATGCTGTCAAAAGATTATTTGGTGATATCTGAAAATTGAGAAACCTAAAATCATTGAAACGGGCAGTAATTCTTTGGTGTGGGATGGACGTGCTCCCGTCTATAAGACCACTTCTGCTTGGTATAAATTCTTTTGCTGAACCAGAAATTCTTCCGGTGTCAGCTTCCCTAAAGAACTGTGCGGGCGGATCGAACTGTAATCCTCCCGCTTTATGTCAACAGAGATGTCGCTTTTTTTGGAAAAAAAACATTCACTTTTCGGCCGGGCTCAGCACTACTTCCCGGTTGATCTCCCACGTTCTTGTAGGCCTTGCTCCCCAGCGCTCCGGATTGAGTTCTCGGGCTCGCTGTAAGGTCGTATTCCGCTGCTCAAAGATCGCACTGGCGTGACCGTATCGCATCTGGTGCGGTGTTACATACCCGATCGATGAGTGCATGTGCTCCGTGTTGTACCAGTACACGAAGTCGCCCATCCAGCGGCGGGCATCTTCAAGCGTATCGAAGGCATTTGGATAGGTGACATGGTACTTCATCGTCTTGAACAGCGACTCGATAAAAGGGTTGTCGTTGCTGGTCCTTGGCCTGCTGTGCGAGACAGCGACATTGTGCTTTTGCAAAAGGGCCATCAGCGTAACGCCTTTCATCGGGTGACCGTTATCAGCATGGAGTGCCTTGAGTTTCACCTTACCCCCGTTCAGGATCCGAGCGAATAGAGCACGGCTGTGCTTTTCGCTTTCTTCTTCGTGAACCGCCCAGCCGACGATGGACTTGTCAAAGATATCCTTGACAACGTACGCGTAATAGAACAGGCCTCTTATCGTACGCCCCATGTAGGTGATGTCCCACGTGTACACCTGATTCGGTCCTGTAGCCTTGCGTTCCGGCGGCTTGGCATGACGGTGACCAACGCGCAGTTCGCTCCGATGGTGGACTTGATACGCTTCTCTGAGGATACGGTAGACCGTGCTCTCAGAAGCCAGATAGCGGCCTTCTGTCAAGAGCTGTGGCACGATCTCATACGGCGTCAAGTCACGGAACCGCGGCTCATTGCAGACGCTGATGATTTCTTCCCTGGTTTCCTGTGGCACTTTCCTTGTCACCGTTTTGCTGGATATTTTGGCATAACCGACTTGCACTTTGTGTGGGTCGACGCAGCCGAAGTGGATCCGGCAAAGAACGCCGACATCAAACTCAAGGAGGCCCAGCGCGATGAGATCCTTCTCCGCTGCGGCATCTACAAGAACGCCAACGAGCCAAGGGAAGCCATGGGCATGGATCCGATGACCCCCGAAGAGCTGGAATCCGCAAAGCCCACCCCAGCATCACAGCCATGGGCTGGTCAGGATTTAGGTAATTCTACCGGGAAATCCGCGGACAACTCGAAACGAGACCCGGCGGAGCAGGTAAAATTACCGGAAAACCCGATCGACGAGCCGGCAGCAGCCAAGCT